>ERZ824488.1274-NODE-1274-length-28433-cov-25.248009_pt1 | contig 28433 bp, 37 predicted proteins | sample MGYA00519936_ERZ824488 | MGnify/ENA primary metagenome ERZ824488 (study PRJEB31778, sample SAMEA3449153) | human gut metagenome | biome: human gut; feature: human-associated habitat; material: faeces | place: United Kingdom | collected 2010/2012 ... | reverse complement strand
GTCCACGTGTGGAATGCCTGTGGATTAACTACAACCCCCAACTGACGCTTTTTTAGTATGGCCGGAGACTGGATCAAAGTTGAACACACGACGCCCGACAAACCGGAAGTGGTGAAGCTGGCCGGCATCCTTGGAATTGATCAGGATGCCGTGGTTGGCAAGCTTCTTCGCCTCTGGATTTGGGCCGATCAGCAATCCGTCTCTGGTAACGCCATCACCGTTACAAATTCGTTTCTCGACCGTCTCGTATTCTGCCCCGGTTTCGCCGCTGGGCTTGTCAAAGTCGGCTGGTTGAATGGACGCGAGGGCCTCCTTTCAATCCCCAATTTTGACCGCCACAACGGCCAAACCGCTAAAAATAGGGCCAATACGAACCGCCGTGTTGCGAATAGTAGAAAAGCTCATAATGAGCGAGTTACAAAAACATGTAACGCAAATGTAACGCTCGGAGCGTTACAAAAACCGTTACCAGAGAAGAGAAGAGAAGATAATACTACTACTACAACTACAACCGGGCGCGAAGTCCGCCAATTTCCGCAGGACGTTTCCGAGGTGGACCGTTTTATGGCCGCCCAGGCTTTACACCCGATCGGAGACGAGCTGACACGGTGTGCCGAACGTTTTTTCGACGAACAGTCCGCCGTTGGGTGGCGGAACAGGCACGGCGTGCCTCTCTCGGATTGGCGACCGCTGGCCCGCCAATACGCCGCTACCTGGGCCCGGAACAATGTTGCCGATGCCGGATTGAAACCCGCCAATGCCGCGGGAACCGCATCAAAATCAACACCTAAACCATCACGAAGAGATGAACTCTGGACAGACTGACGACCCCATTGACGCCCGGCACGCCCTCAAAGGTGCCGACATTGAAAGCCTCTTGGCATCCATGACAGCGCTTGCCACGGATGACGGAAGAAGCATTGAAGAACTGGAAGCGGAAGCGCTCGCCGCCGAGAAACAGCGGGAGGAAGAACGCAAGGCAACCTATGAACGCCTGGGCCTGGTTGACCGAGGCTTTCCTCGCCGGGCGATTGATTGCCTCGACGAAGTGACCGGAGAACCATGGAAGAAGGCCCTCCGTGATGCCTACCGCCTTGTTTTGACTCCTGGGAGTATCATTGTACTAAACGGACGCTACGGCACCGGGAAAACGGTTTTAAGCACGTTTCTTGCCCGCGTCATGTACCGGCGCAAGAAGCGCGTCCTTTATTCCAAGGCTTACGATTACACGATGGCTTTGAGGGAGACGTTCAACGGCGGCGGCTCTGAATCCTCTGTCATGGCCCGCTACAAGTCGCCTTATCTGCTGGTCCTGGACGAGTATCACGAGGTAAAGGACACGGACTTTACAGGCCCGGCGCTGGAACGGCTCATTGACTACCGGCACCAGAACGGCAAGCCGACCATCCTTATCGCCAACTACAACCCTACAGCCCTGGAAGATCGTCTTGGACCAGCCATTGTTTCCCGCATCCACCTTTGCGGCATCATCATCACGTGTGATTGGCAATCGTACCGTGAGATCAACTACAACCTCCGGGAATAGCCCTGGAATCTCGTATACCCCCTGGAATCTCGTATAGGGGGCGCGTTTTTATCTTGGAAAGATCAAGATTGTTTCTTTGTAGACCGCCCCCTTGTATCAAACGCCGGGATATTTAATTTTCTCCTTGCTTTTCCGATAACTTGTATTGATTTGCCTGTTTTATTAGCGACTTCTTTATCAGTCATTGTGCCCAGCAGGGATTTAATGTATTCGTCCCCTTCTATTGTTTCTTGCAAGCTTTTTTCCTCACGTAATGCCGGAACATTCAATTTCTGTCTAATTCTTCTTACTGCCTCGTCATCAATATTAAATTTTTCGGCTATTACTCTATCATAAACTTTCCCAAGCATAGATAAGAGTTTTTTACGTTGGTCCGGTGAAAATCTTTCTAAAATGCTTTTACTGAAAGGCTTAATTTTGTTCTGTTCTCTAAATTTTTTAATTACATATACGCTGTACCCTGTTTTTTTTGCAATTTTTAAATCTGATACTCTTCCCAATAAATTAAGAATTATATCCTTGTCCGCATCCTTAATGGGAGAGTATGGAGCTGGAGCAATTTTTAATTTTCTACGGTTCCGCGCTACAACATTAAGCGATATTCCAAGCCTTTCAGCAATTTCGCTATCAGGAACTTTCCCAAGCATGGATAGCATTTCTTCGCGTTTCTCTTCGGGGAATTTAGTATCAGATAATGATGGAATGCCCATCTTTTTTCTAATAAGCGCAATTCCTGCCTTGGAATAACCGAATTTTTTAGCAATTTCATCATCCGGGGTCTTTCCAAGCATGTTAATTAACTCTTCGGGATACTCTTTTTTCTTGTGTGGTTTATTTGGGTCTCGTGGCTGACGGGGTTTACGCGGCCCCCTATATGACTTAATCCCTAATTTCTTTCTAAGGTAGGCTACTCTGGAATTTGAGTATCCAAACTTCTTGGCACACTCCGAGTCAGGAATTTTTCCGAGCACTGCAATAAGCTCTTCATCGTGTTGGATGCGGATTGCTTCAGGGCTGCAATACTTTTTGATACCTAATTTATAGCGTTCAGTCTGGACCGTGACGCGCGCTATTCCGAGTAGCTCGGCGATTTCCAGATCAGGTTTTTTGCCCAACATGGACCGCATTTCTTCACGCTGCTCGTGAGAAATAATGCGGTGAAACCTCTTTTCTCGGTATTTTTCATGCAATAACTCCATGAGCAATTGCATGTATTCAGGCGTGGGATGTGGTTTTTTAGTATTTAGCCACTTCCAAACAGCATCTTCCGTCACCCGCATCATCTGCGCGGCCCTTTTTACAGCTTGGGTAGGATTTGGAAGATTGTTGGCAGTTTGAAGCCAGTCGATAAATTCTTGTGCGGTCATAGTGAGAAAGGAGGGGCGGCTTTGCCGCCCCTGGGGGTTATTTAGAGAGCTTCAACGCGGGAAGCGTCCTGCGTCCAGTTGAGGTTTTCTCCTTCAATTTCTTCGCCCGTCATTTGTTCAAAGACCATGAAGATTTCAACCTTGTTCCCTTCTGCATCATAGCCGGGAGCAGACCATTCTTCCGTATAGCTGCCGTCTTCGTATTTGTCCGCATAGGAGCCAGGGAAAACCCTGTTGGTGTATTCCATCTGGCGCGCTGCATAGTAGGTCTTGCCTTCAAACTTGTAGCTGCCAAATTCACGTTCAAGAGCGGTCAGGTTGATTTCTTCTCCGTCTTCCGTGGTGATGATTTTGTTATCGTTCATTGTCTTGTTCTTTCTAGTTTTGTTATTTGGATTATGTCTTCGTTCGGTCCCTTACCTCCCGTCAACAAAATTAAGTTACTATAAAATTTATAGGAATGCAAGAGAAAAAATGAAAAAAGGTGAAAAAAGTTGTCATTCCGTTTTTGCTTGCGGCCTGGCGCAGAATATGAGAGAAGTAATTTGTTCTTTCTAGGAACACGTCAGCCCTCCGGGGCTGTGGATTAAAACGATCACAAGATCAGCACGAGCGGAAACGCTCATTCCCTTAAAAAGGGCGGTTCTTCGGGGCTGCCCTTTTTTATTCCTTCGGGACGGCAGGGGCGGCAAGTACCCGCCATCCGGCGCCGCTGCCATGTCCGCATTTGCGCAAGGATAAGAGCAATGTTTCCGCCGAAAGAGTTTTTTAGCGCGGAATTCCTTTCCGCACACGGGGCAGGTGATAGTTTCCCAGGCGGCGTCATAGTGTGCCTTGAGGCAAGCGCGGGAGCAGTATACGCTTTCCCGCGCTCCGTAGCGCGGCGGAACATCCTTGCCGCATATAGGACACTTTTTCACAAAATCTGTATATGTGAGAGGGTCAGATTTGTCAATGGGCCCAGAAAGGAAAGAACAAACAGAGTGCTTGATTTGCTAGCTACTGTCCTCTAGAGTAGACCTGCAGGAAAAAGAAGCAATCACCTACCGCCAACAAGAAAATAGGACGGCCCAGCCTCTATACGGAGGCATTAGCCGACGAGATAGCCTCCCGTTTAGCCAACGGGGAAACGATGAAGTCCATTTGCTCGGACGATCACATGCCGGACGTCTGGACAGTCTGGAACTGGCGGCAAACCAGGCCGGATTTTTCCCAACTCATTCAACGCTCGCGGGAAGCGCAGTCGGAAGCTATGCTCGACGCGTGTCAGGAACTGGCCGATGAAGCCGCAAAAGTCGCCCTTGACCCGGAATGCGGCTCCGCCTCCGTCGCCGCGAAGAAGCTCGCCATTGAAACCCGGCTGAAAGTCGCTGCCCGTTTCGCTCCCGAAAAATTTGGAGACCGGGTCCGCCAGGACGTCGCCGGCGTTCCCGGGGCGCCGCTGGAACGGAAAATCACCCTGGACCCCGAGCAGCTGGCCCAGCTCCAGGAAGACGAGAAAACCGCGCTGGAAACCATCGCTGGCAAGCTCAATCCCTAGACATCAGGCCATACCTCCCCGTCAGCTTCTTCCTTCGCCACATCCTCCGCCTGGATCCCTATCCCTGGCAGGTGGAAGCCATCAAGGCGTTGTCCCTCGGCAAGCTGACCCTGGGAGGGAAAAGCGTGGCTCTGGTCGCCCCCAACGGATCCGGCAAGACGAGCAACTGCATCGCTCCGGCCATCCTGTACTTCCTTACCTGCTTCCCGCGGGGGCAGGTGCCGGTCACGTCGTCGTCGTGGATGCAGGTGGAAAAGCAGCTCTTTCCCGCGCTCCGCCGCTACATGGACAACCCTTTCTTTGACGGCTGGACGTTCAACAAGACGGAAATCCGTACCCCTGAAGGAGGTTTTGCCGTGGGCTTCTCGACCGACAACGCCGGCCGCGCGGAAGGATGGCACCCGAAAATCTCGCCCGACGTGGATCCCGTCTTTTACGTCCTGGACGAAGCCAAGACCATTCCCGACTCCATCTTCACCGCTGTTTCCCGCTGCACGCTCTTTCACGCGTTCATCACCTCGTCGCCTGGCGCCGATTCCGGCACCTTTTACGACTGCTTTCACAAAAATTCATCGCTCTATTACAAAATCCGCGTCAAATACGAGGATTGCCCGCATATCGAAATCAACGATCCGGGCAAGGCCGAGCGCCTGAAAAAAGAATACGGCGAACAGTCCTCCTTCTACCGCTCCGCCATCCTCGGCGAATTCACCGACCTCGACGGGCAATCCGTCATTTCCCGCCGCGCCATCATGGAGCTGCTCAACAACCCGCCTCCCTTTTTGGACACCGGGGAGACCTGCGGCGGCTTTGACTTCGCCGCCGGGGGTGATGAGAATGTCTTCGCGGCCGGACAGGGCAACCGTTTTTTCATCGCCGACCACTGGGCCGACCCAGACACTGTAGGAGCGCGCGGACGTTTCCGCCGAAAGGCCGCCGAACTCGGCATCTCTGCCGACCGCATCTTTGCCGACGGCGACGGACTGGGGCTTCCCATCATTGACGACTTCCGGGCTGAGGGTTTCCCCGTGCACTCCTACCGGGGAGGCTTCCCGGCAGATGACACACAAGCCTTTGTCAACCTCCGCGCCCAAGCATGGCGGGCTCTCGCCCGCGCCATCGAAGAAAAAGAACTCATCCTCGACATTGACGAGGATACGATTGAGCAGCTGGTTGCTCCACGACTCCAAACCGACGCAATAGGCCGCGTCCGCATTGAAAGCAAAGAAGATATGGCAAAGCGGGGCGTTCGTTCCCCAGACCGGGCCGACGCCCTTGTGATGGCCTGGCACGCGCGCCGGAACAGCGGACTGGCGCGGACGCTGGGAGCCTGGTACGCCCGTCCCGTGTCATCAAAACGCGCTTACGGGAGATATTAGGGTTGACAATATATCAACATATCTATATGTGTTGATTTATATTCAATCGCAGGGTGGTGAAACGGTATCATATGAGGTTCCTGTCCTCATGTCGGAGGTCCAACTCCTCCCCCTGCAACCAACCTTTTCTTTTCCTCCCGCCGCAGGTTTAACGCCGTCCGAAATATCCTCAACGCCCCGAAGCTGGTAGCCCAACAGGAGACCAGAATCAAGGAGCTTGAAACGGACCTGGCCCGGCGAGCGTTGACGGAACAGAGCCGGAAGCCTAACCAGCCTCAATGGTACGAATATTGGGACCCGTTACAGGGCGCCGACCTGCAAACCCTGATTGACGCCCGGAACGAAGCGCGGCGTGGAGCCTTTGCCCGCCAAATGCTCATTTGGGACGAGGTCATCTACTCGGACGGCTTGATGGGCATGCTCTATTCCCGGCTCATTGAAAGCGTCTCCATGCAGGGATGGAAGATTGACGCCGCGGACGACAGCCCGGAAGCCCAGCGTCAGCAGAACGCGCTGGAAGAATTCTATCACTCCGTCACCGGACTTCAACAGGCCTTTGGGCAGTTGGCCTCCGCTATGTTTTACGGGTACGCCCACCTCCAATACATCGAAGATTCCTGGGGCCGCCGCTTTGAATTCATCCCGCAGCGATACTGGGTGCGGCCCGGAGAGCTGAACGAATGGCAGTTTAATCCCCAGTGCTACATCGGGGTCGACACGGGCGAGAGCGTAGAGGAAGAAACGCTCGTGGTCATGGAGCACCGGAACCCCATTCTTTTTCCGGCAACCCGCGCCTCTTTTGAGCGGAATCACGCCAAAGTTACGTGGGACAACCATATGGACCGCTACGGGAGCGCCCCGGTCATCATCACGGCGCCCAAGGACGCGAGCGCCGCCGTCATGGACGCGCTGGAACGGGCCTGTGAGGAACTCAAATCGGGAGCCTCCATTGTGCTTCCTCCCGGCTGCGCCGCCGAACCGTTGAAAGCCTCCAACATCAACGAAAACTATTTCCTATCCCGAATCAACATGTCCGACAAGGACCAGGTGCGGTTTGTAATGGCCGGCACTCTGACCGTCCTGAATGAATCAGGATCCGGCACGCTGGCCGGGGGAGCGCACACGGACAGCTGGAATTCGGTCGTCTCCGCGGTCTGTTCCAAGGTCGCCGAAGCTTTTAACGCCGCCATCAGCCCGCTTGTCCTGGGAGACGGCGAACCGCTGGCCCGCCTCCACATCACTTTTGACACCGTCCAGACCCCGCTGCAGAAAGCCGAGGAAATCGCCGCGCTTGCCGACGGAGGCGTCCGCCCCGAGAAGACCGAGATTGAAGAAAAGATCGGCATGTCGATCGAGGACACGCAGGACCCCGTTCCGGTGACGGCGGCGGCCAACAGGGAACCGGAAAAAGCACTCATTCCGCCCGATGCTTATGAACAGCTTCAGCAAATGATTTACGCCGGACTCATGAAAGGATTTACCGATGATCAGCACGAAACAAATCAATGACCTGTCCCGACCCGCCAACGGCTGGTTCCACGTTGAGAAAAGCGGAGACCATGACGTTGACTACGGCGAGGGTCCCGCCGTGTTGCGCATCGACGAGCAGGCGATCCGGGACATGGTGGACGACTTCAACGCCCGCACCTTTGACGGCCCGGGCATGCTCATCGACGGCGACCACCTGAGCCACGACCTTTCCCGCGATACTCGGGCCCTCGGATGGCTCAAGAGGCTGGACACCTACCGCGACCCTTCCGGCACGCTGGAACTCTACGGGTTCATCGAATGGACGCCGCGCGGCCTGAAGATGCTGCAGGACAAGGAATACACGCAATCATCCACCGAATATGGCGAAGGCATGACTTTGACGGACGGCGTCTACCGCCCGTCGCGTCTGACCGGCTTCGCTCTGACCAACCGGCCGCGCATCAAGGGAAAGCGGCCTCTGGTCAACCGACAGACTTCCCCCGCCTCCGACGAGGCCGGGGGCGAACCCAAAAGCCCCGAAGAGGGGGAAACAACCCAGAACACCAATATGGAAAACGACGATAGAGAATATCCGTCCAAGGAAATGGACAAGGCCCAGCGGGCCCTGTTCGATTCCCTGCTTGACAAGCTGGATGTCGAATTTGACGGCACCGACGACATGAGCAGGGCGATCCTCGGACGACTTGATGAACTGCTCTCGCTGGAAAAGCGTGAGAAAGACCACGTGAACGCCGAAGTGGACGACGCCGTCAGCACGTACGAAAACGCGCTGGACGAGGAAGAACGCGAGGAATTCACGGAAGAACGCCGGGAAGAGCTGAAAAACTCTCTCCGGGAAAGCCCCGCCGCGCTGAACGCCTTTATCCGCGCGCTCAACCGCCAGGCGGGCCCGCAGAAACAGGAGCAGCCGGAGCAGAAGAAGCTTCCGCAAAGGACGCCTCTGAACCGCCGCGCGACTCTGAATCCCCCTGACCCATTCCGCAAGAAGGAATCCATTGACGGATTCAACAACCGCGTGAACGAACTCATCAAGGACGGCATGAAGCGCTATGACGCCTGCCAGAAGGCGACCGAAGAGGGCTTCATCGTCTCCGCCCAACGTTAATTATTCAACCTGATCAAACCAATGCCATCACTCAATGTAACCCAGAAAAGCGCCATCGTCTATTTCAACGCCCCGGAAGGCGTTGACCTGTGCGGACAGGAAGGAACCGTCGTGGCGCTGACCGCCAATCCTGACATCCCCGAATTTGTCGGAACTCCGTTGTCCGCCATCCCCACGCAGACGCAGCTGCTCGGCGTCGTCCTGCAGGGACAGCCCAACAAGGGAACCTGCGTCGCCGCGCTCGTCGGAATGTATGCCGGCCTGATCAAGGCGGCTCTATCCGACACGCCCGGAACCATCAACGCCGGAACGCCCGTCACCATCACGGCCAACGGGACATGGAAGGCCGCCGCCAGCGGCGACACCGTCTATGCCCGCGTTATTCATGCCCAGTGGGAACAGGGCCTTGTGGAAATCGGCTTCGTTCCGTCCTACCAGGTCGCCGCAGCCTAACTATTAACCCCAACCAACAGAAAGACCAAGAACAAGGGCTACTCCATTTTGCTCCGCCGTTCAGTTCACCGATGTCCTGACCTCCTATTCCGCGGGGTCCGGGAACACCGAAGAGAACTCCATCATCAGCCGCATCGCTCCGATCGTCCCGGTCTATGACCTGAATTTCCAGTACAAGGTCTGGGACACGGAATCGGCCTTCACCGTCCAGCCCATCCAGGTGGGACCGGGCGAACCTCCCCGCCAGACCGTCCTGCGCGGAAGAAACGAAACCGACACCCTTCAGGGCTACGGCTTGACGCTGCCCATCCCTGACGCCTTGCTGGGCGTCAACCGGGAAAAGGCGCAGGCCATCACCCTGGCGGAATACAAACTCATCGAATCCCAGTTTGTGACGTCGTACGAATACGAACGCGCCAAGCTTCTGATGAGCCAGCTTCCGGCCGCTTCCGGGATGGGTGACTGGGCCAACCAGCAGAAAAACCCGTTGGCGGATCTGGACCAGGCGATCCTGTCCATCAACGCCGCAACCGGACACATGCCGAACACGATTGTCTTCGGCATCAACGCATGGCAGCTGCTTCGCTCCAACACGCTCGCGCGTCAGGTGGTTTCCTTCAACAGCGTCGGCCTGTTCAACGAAGACCTTCTTCGCATGGCTCTGATCCGGCCCATCCGGGATATTTACATCGCCTCCATGCCGTACCGCGACGCTTCCGGCGACGCGAAAACCATCATGGAAAACGAAGTCTATGTCCTGTACAAGGAAGACTCCCCGACGCAGTTCGACGCCTCCGCCGTCAAGACCTTCGGTCTTTCCGGCAAGCTTCGCCGAGAAGTCATCACTGAATACAAGCCGACGCCCGCTTTGACGCTGGTAACCAACCGCGTCTACTCGCTGACCAAGCTGACGAACCCCAGCGCCATCGTCCGCATCGACGCGACGGCCACGGCTTAACCCACCCAACCCGCCTCCATCATGTCCGCCTTTCCCGCCTGGTCCACCATCACTACGGATGAAGCCGACCGACTCCTCGGCCTCAACACTGCGGAGCGCGACGCCCTGGTGAAAGCCGGGGAACAGCGCAGCCTGGACTACCGGGATGTCATGATGGAGGCGGTCAACGATGTCTGCATGACCATCCGCGGGGCGCTGGCCAACAACCTCGCCCTGCGGCAATCGCTCCAGAACAGCGGCATGTACGACATTCCGCAAAGCATGCGGTCCCTGGCATGGCCGCTGATCATCCGGCAGCTCTACCTGCGCTACCAGCTCAACCTGACCGAGACGCGCCAGAAGGCCGCCGAATCGGCGGACGCGATGCTGGCGCTCTACGCCAAAGGGGACATGCTGCCGGAAAGCGTGGACGGCTCCGCGCCCGCGGATCCCGCCTACATGATGCCGCGCTACACGCGCCGCCCCTGGTTCAACCCCATGCGAAGCACCTACCGATGATGACCGCCGCCCAGATGGAGATGATCGCCAACGACTACGCCGAACGCGCCTTTTTCGTGTCCGGCGTGGAGCCCGGCGTTATCCTGTCCGACTTTGAGGGAAAGGCGGGGAAGGTCGCCTCCGGCGCCCTGAGCTATGAAGAGGCGCAGCAGTCCATCCGCGAAACCCTGCGCCAGCAGGGCTACCGACCGCCGGCAACGGGGCAGGGCGGCATTCAGGATTTGTCATCCTGGCTCCGCATCCAGGTCGTCATGGAAACCAATGCGGCCATGGCGCACGGTTACCGGAACTGGTATAACTGGATGCAGGACGAAGACACGGCCGCCTTCAAATTTTACCGCTCCCAGGGGCGGGAAGACCCGCGCTATTGGGCCGAACGCTGGAACCGTGCCCGGGCCGGGCTGGAAGAAGAAGCCACGGAAGCGGTATCCTCCGGATTCATCCGGGGCGAGACCGTCGGCTATGCCCTGGCGTCCTCCGATATCTGGATCCGTCTGTCGCGGTTCGGCACGCCTTACCCTCCCTTTGACTACCTGTCCGGAATGAACATTGCTCCCATCGGAGCCGAAGAAGCCCGCGCTGCCGGGCTGGACGTTTCCCGCGTCCGTCCCGCTCCGGCCAGCTTCAACGCCACGCTGGAAAGCAATGCCCAGGGTGTGACGGAAGCCAACAAGAAGAAGATCCGCGGCATCCTGAAAGACGCCCTGCGCGTCAACAACGAAAACGACGGCAATACCACCTTTGTCTATACCGATCCGAACGGCACGCGGCCTTACACGGACGCGGAACTGGCGGAACTCCTGTCCGGGGATTTCCCGGAAGAGATCCCCTTGCGCCAGGCCCATGCCTTCCGCCTGGCGGCAGCCGGGGGAGCGGTGGCCGGAACGCTGGCATCCCTCTACCTGGACCGCCTGCTGGACCGCCTGTTCTCCGAGCCGGAAGGTGATTGGTACGCCCGGCCCGCAGACGTGGCCGCCGCGTCCTCCCGCCAGTATATCCCCGTTTCCCCAAAGGAAGAGGGGGAATTCACCTATCCCATTACCTCCGGGCACGTCAAAAAAGTGGAAGACGTCGCCGGAGCTATCCGCGTGGAACTGCCAACCCCTTACGTTTTGCCCGTCAAATGGCTGTAACCGTCCACATCGACCAATCCGCGATTAACCGCGCGTTTGCCGACATGGCGCCGTCCGCCGCCCTGCACAAGACCGCCATCCGCAAGGCGGGCGTTGCCCTCAGTCTGATGATTCAGCAAACCTTGCGCCAGCAGGGCAAGGACTACTACGACGCCGCGGCGGACGCCACCAGCATGGAAGAAACCGCCGAAGGCGTCAGCGTCTCCATTGCCTGGCGCGGCATCGGCCTGCACTGGATAGGCACGCAGGGCTACCTGGGCGGCCCGCTGCGGCCCACCGGACGCACTTCGGAAGTCACCGGCAAGCCGATTCAGAACCTCGCCATCCCCACCATCAACGCGCCACGAGGGCATGGAGGGACCCGAAGCATTTACAGCGCAGGCTTCCGCAAAGAGGACTTGCAATTCATCCCCTCCAAAAATGGAGGACGGAATGGAAATGTAACCGGTGTCCTGATTCTCAAGACAGCCCAGTCCTCCACCGGGAAGAAAGCGGCCCGCAAGCTTTTCAGCAAAGGAACGAAAACAGGAGACGTCCTCTATATCCTGTGCCGGGAAGTAACGATTGCTCCTACTCCTGGCATCCTGCCGACGATGGACCAAATGGCGCAGCGCGCCGCGGAAACATACCTCACCCAAATCGGAAACGAATCATGATCCCCTCCATTGACCAGACCATGAGCTGCCGCATCATTGAGCGGCTCAAAAGCAGCAAGGAATTGAGCTGCCACATCTTTGACGCGCCCTTTGATCCGGAGTATGCCGCCAATGACATCATCATGTCTGCAATGGGGAATAACGGCGTGGTGCTGGTGTGTCCCGGGGATGCGGATGAATACCAGGACGGACACGGGCAGACGGCGGAACCTACCATGTGGAGGCAGTATTTCATTATTGTAGCCATCTATCACAACGCTGCCCTGTTCCCGGAGGAATGCCTGACGCCGGCCTACTATTTGCGCGCCGTGGGCGACGTGATTGAGCATGCCCTGTGGAACTGGAATCCACTTCCGTTTCCCGCGCCCGCCATGATGAAGCCCAAGATCAAGGGGCGCTTTGCCTCTTCCGGGATTATCGACGGAGAGAAGAGGCAAATGAACGTCTTGACCGTGGACTACCGCGTCCCGATCAATATCAACATACGAACCAAAACGGAATTCCATGAGCAGAACGCCAAAAAATAAACAGCAAAAAGACCAGGGGGATCACCAGGACAAGGTGACCGTCCGCGTCGTCAGCACGAAAACAGAACTGGATGGAGGGCTGGTCATCAGCCTCTTCATGAAAACCGACACCCCGGAACTTCCCGCGACCATCGCGGAAGCTCTGGCAACCCTCAACCTTGTTGACATCAAATGAGCAAAGCAGCTGCAGCCAACACCGAACCGGAGAAGAAGACGGAGCAGGCCGCCGTCATCAACACGAACATCCTCATTCTGTCCAAAGAAGTGAGGATAGGGCGCTCAACGTTCTTGAAAGGAGCGCATATTCGTGTTACGAAAGAACTCGCCGATAAGCTGGAAGCCGACGGCAAGGCAACAATCATCTACTAACCGTTTCAAGCACCAGGGCAACTACATACGATCCCACATTCACGAACCGCAACGTCACGCCGCAGATTACCGGCGTTCTGGCTATTTTCCTCCCCGACGGCATCAAGGTGACCGAAGACGAGGGAGCTTCTTACGTCACCGGGCCGGACCAGTTTCCGACGCCTCCGACGTCTCCGCCAACGGATCCGACCGCCGGGCCTGAACAGCCCTGGGTGAGCTTCGGGCTGCTGGGAGCGTTCCAGTCCGTCGCCACCCAGGTCGAAGGGGATGTGACGCGCTTTTACGGCGGTGCGCTGGGATATCGCCAGCAGCGCAAGAACACCACGACCGGCAAGCGGATGACCTTCACCACGCCGGACATGTCCCCCGAATGGTTCCAGCTTTCTTTCGCCTTGGGAGCGCCTCCCGCCAACGGCGAGGAATCGACCACCGTCGGACATGGCGGCGACAATAAGATTGAGGGGTATCTTCACTTCTGGTATCAGAACGACGTGGGTACTATCTATCTGGTCGGAACGGCGCATGGCGCCTTGCGCCTCCTGCAGGATCCCGAACACACCACGGCGATTGCTTCACCCCAGTTCGAGTTCGAAATGGATTATCGCGGCAAGTACCAGTTCACGCCCTCCAATGTGCAGGACGTGACGCCGGCGCCGGGTTCCTGACGCGTTTCACCAGGGGGCGCGCTGCGCCCCCGCATCCTCTTTTTTCCCAGGCAGCAGGCAGGCAAATACGATATCCGGACCGTCACGGGGCTGAACCAGTCGCTGGTCGTCCGTGTGGTAGATTTTCAGGGGGATCCCGTCGACATGAGCGGCGTCACCCTCCGCGGCGCTGTCCGTCTCAAGACAGGCGTCGCCGAGTTCGGCTTTTCCCGCGACGATGAGGGTAACGGCGTGCTTTCCTGGGCTTCGGTGCCTGCGGGCAGGTGGTCCTACGACGTCTTCATGGACGACGGAAACGAGGAAAGACCGCTGCTCTACGGATGCTTTGTTTCTGCGGGCCGTGTAACGCCTGACTTGCCGGACGAACAGCAGGCCGTGGCGGGCGCGGTCGTCGTGCAGCTGCCGGAAGGAAGCGGCTGCGTGCAGGTGGTGCTTGATAATGCGTCAAGCGCCGCCTGGTACGCGGAGCAGGCCAAGAAGTACGCCGAGAATTTCAATCTTTCGGTGGACCGGGTCACTACCGGCGAGCCTGGCACTCCTGCCGCAGCGGAAGCCGTGAAAGGCTCGGAAGCGGGCTCTTATCTGTTGTCGTTTACCATCCCCAAAGGAGACGCCGGTCCCGAAGGCCCACCAGGCCCGCAGGGGGAACCGGGCGAAACCGGCCCCGAAGGCCCTCAGGGTCCCAGGGGCGACGCAGGACCTCAAGGTCCTCAGGGAGCGACCGGAGAACAGGGACCAAGAGGCGACATTGGAGAAACCGGACCGCAGGGTCCTGCCGGCCCGCAAGGCCCCGAGGGGCCGGAGGGTCCCCAAGGACCCCGTGGCGAGAAAGGAGATACCGGGGATGTTAATCCGGACGGGTCTTATAACTGGACGCAGCCGCAGACCTACGACGCCACGATCACCGCAATCGAAGGAGTCCGTGTGCCGCTGCCCGCCACAGGGCAGAATGCCATTTCCTATGAGGGAATGATAACCATGACGGCTGCCGGCCAATGGAGCCGCACCAACTATTTTCTGGAATCCGTCATTCCGTCATGGGTGACCGCCTTGGTGGAAGCCCAGTCGTTGAACACAAGCTACGCAATTGCTACCGCTAACGCCTCCCTGAAGAAGGGAGTATTTAATAACGACTTGTGCGATATGGTATTAACCATGACGCCACCCAACCCCGATGACCAGGAGATTTACAATCGCTGGGCTTTGTTTGTGGACAAGCAATATGTAATGGATATGGCTTCCTCCTTTTGGGGCTCCGGCAACACAGCATGCCTTACAACCAAATTCAAGGCGCACGAAGTCAGCGGGACTTATCAGGCGGGCCTCCGGATGGGAGGAATGAGGATAGACAATGCACCCTCACTGGGCATAACCAACTCCTGGGTCCTCATGAAGGACACGGTAATGGAGGGCGTGACACCTAAACCAGTTCCAGAAGTAACGGCTTCTGCTCAGGAAGTTCCGGCCTCTGGCGGCGAGGTGACATTGACGGCGTCTTCCACCCTCTCCGAGGCTATCTATGTGCTGAACGATACCATGTGCGGACATGACCCCGCCGCTGTGTGGTGCACGCAATCCTCTGAAGAAATAGGGTCCGGCGGCGGCCAGGTTGTCCTGACGCTGGCGGCAAACACGACTGGACAACCGCGGCAGGTGTGGGCGTTTGTCGGCCACCATTACGCCGAGGCCGCCGTTGTAGAAATCAACCAATTAGCGCAATAACACCATGCAAGAGATACATTTACAGTTCCCTAAGCCCGGACAGTGGAACGAATTTGTTATGACCGCCAGATTTCCAGACAATAACGGCTTTGTACTCTCCCTCTGCTATACACAAGCGGATATACCCGCCGACCAAGCCCCGGCCTTGAAAGCAGCGGCGGCCGCGATCGCCGGCATGGACGAGGACTGGCAAGCGGTGCAGGTTTGGGTGCGGTGCAACTGGGTATTCCAGGCGCCGACTGGAGATGCAGACAATTACCAGTCCACAGAGGCGGTGATCCTTACGGTTGAGGCCGTCAATGCGGATGGTGGGCGCCGGACATTCACGTCTGCGGACTACCCGGAATTCATCATCACGGACCCCGCCGCCGTGGCATTTTTTAAATATTTCACAGAGCAAAACCATGAGTAAGTTAAGTGACGAGCAAAAGCAGGCCGCCCTTGAGGCGGGGAAGCAGGGCATGAAAGATGCCTACGAAAAGAGTAAAACTAAAACCGGCCTGAAGTGGTGGGAACGCCTTTTGTGGGTAGTCCTGGCAGGGGCGGCCTATGCGGCTTCCGCTTTGCTGGGTGGCTGCGGTCATTCCGTGGATGTAACGCCGGACAAGACGGTCGTATGCAAGGACGGCTCCTGCCTGGTGCTGGAACCGGGCCATATCTCCTATTCACAGGCGCAACCCGAAACGGACGTTCCGCCCGTTGTGCAGGTAATTCCCTCCAAGAAGTAACACCATGTGCAAACTCTCCGAAGTACCGGCGCGTTTCATGGATTTTGCCAAGGCGTCACCCGTGTTTGCCTGCGTCATGCTGTCGCTGGTCATTTGCGGCGCTTCCTGCTGGTACATCGGGGATGTCATGGGACGCCATAATGACCGGCTGTGTGACCTGATGACCATGCAGACACAGGCCCAGGTCGAGACGGCCAAGGCAATCCAACTTCTTGCCGTCAGAATTGAGAATATCGAACGGAAGTTGGAAAAATAGGCAACAGTAAAGTTTTTCTTACAAGTTCAATCATATTAACAACCAACCATTAAAAGAGAATACTCATGAAAATAGCCATTGATATTGGCCATGCCAACAACACCGGATCCCGCGGGAACGGGCTTGAAGAACACGCCGTCGCCGTGACGATCGCCGAATGCCTCGCCCCCATGCTGCGGCAGCTGGGCGCCAAGGTGGACGTGATTGACTTTCCGGCCCAGAGCAACACGGACGACCTGAACGCCACCATCAAGGCCGCCAACGAAGGCGGCTACGACTTCGGGATTTCCCTGCATTGTGACTCATCGGATAATGTGCAAGCTCACGGCGCCCATGTGTGCTTCTATCCCGGGAGCGTTAAGGGCAGCAGGCTGGCCATGTGCATCGCGGAACCTCTTTCCCGCCTGCTTCCCGGCCGGGCCAATACCGTGCAGTCGCGCCCGGGCCTTGCCGTCCTGAAAAGGACCCGCTGCCCGTGGGTGCTGTGCGAATGCGGGTTTATCACCAATCCTGAAAACGCCGCCCTGATGAAGGACCATCCCGGACGCATTGCCGAAGCGATTGCCGAAGGGATGAAGGACTACCTCAACCAGTAACCGCCCATGACCTACCAGGCCCCCTTCGCCGCCCGCTACGTTTCCGCCGCCGGCAACCAGATTCAGCTTCTCAACCTCTGGGACGATACGCCGGAGCCGCCCCGTTTCGGCGGTTCCATGGAAGCATTTGAAACGTCGCTGGTAGACGGTCCCAGGGCGTTCGCGCAGGGGCTTGGGAGCGCCGTGGAGCAGCGCACCGTCGCGTTTTATCGCTGGTTCGTCGATTATCAGGATATGGCCACCTATCAGGAGAATCTGGCGCTGTGGCTGGCCAGCAACCAGAACGGCTATCTCTACCTGCAGTTCGCCGAACAGCCGCAATGGCGGTTTGCCGCCGTCATCACCGGCTACCAGTTTGAAACCGAAAACTTCGTCCCGCCTCCGTCTCCCGAGGACGGCTATCTGTGTCTGCTGGTATCCATCAACATGACGCTCACGGACCGGGTTCCCGACAATTCCAACTGGGTTTTTTCCGTGGCGCCCGCTTCTTTTGACGTGCCCGTCCAGGGTGGTGAATATACCGTGAACGTGGAATCTTCGTTTACCCCGGGTCCGGTCGGGCAGGGGTGGCAAATAGCCGACGTCTCGGAAGGGTTGACCGTCTCCGATGTCGTCAACGGGAACAACGGATCATTCAAGGTCGCAGTCTCCGCCAACGAAGGAGACGAGGACAGGACCATGTCGCTCCAGGTCATTCAGGACGGAACCGGGCAGGCTGTTGAGGTTGAATTTCGTCAGCCGCTTCCTACTTTCTCCTTTGGCCTTTCTCCAACCGAATTGCAGGTTCCCTTTACGGGAGGCGATTATTCTGTGAATGTGTCTTCTTTTTACAGTCCGGGAGAGGTCAGCGTTGACTGGACGGCCAGATCACCAAGTTCCTCTGTCGTCATCTCCGATGTGGTCAACGGCAACAACGGATCATTCAAGGTCGCAGTCTCCGCCAACGAAGGAGTGGCGGGAACAGTAAGAATCACCGCGAAACAACAGGACTCCGGGGAAAAAGCGTACCTTAGGGTGCTGCGCGCGGGACTGGTCACGCGCAATTATACGCTCCCACCTCCCCAGGGAGAGTATACGGATGTCCCGATGGGATACAGTTCGTGGCGGTTCATCCCCTCGGACGTTTATCCCGATTTCCCGGAAGGCAACCCGGAAGGAAAGGGAATCACGCTGCAGGAAATCGTGACGACGAATCCTACGAGCTCCAATTCAGGCACGTTGTCGCTTTACCGGGTGGAAAATGGAACGGCTTCTCTTCTGGCGACCAGCAACGAGGCTGTTTCCACCGGAGAGGGCGGAAATATGAAATGGACGTTTTTTCCAGGCGTGGAAATTCGTTCGGACTGGCAGCTGGTCGTGGAAAATCAGAACGGCATTTATGAGAAGAACGCCATGCTGAACAACCCTCAGTCATTTGACGGCCTTGGCAATGATGCTTATCCGGCCTCCGCTACCGCCCCCGGACGCACGTTCAGCTTATCCCTCGTCATCCGCTATACTTCCATTGCTCGCCCTTCTTAACAACATATCAACCATTATTCATGAACGAACAACAAGAACACGGAATAGAACGGCTTTTCGTCGAATTCGCCGAAGAATGCAACAAGAACCCGCATCTGAAACAGGCAGCGCAGGAGATGCGCGAAGGCGTCTTTGAGGCTGCGGAATCTGCCGGCGTCAATCCCTCCCATGCCTTCGGCGTCATCATCCGCGATATGATGATGCTGGAATTCCTGCAGAAACGCGTGGACGACGCCCGCGCCAGCCTCGCGGACGGGAAACTTCCTGCTTTCGCCATCGAAGAAGTCAACACTCAACGATAACCCCTTATCAATTCCACCATGGCTACCAAGAAAGAAATCGAAATCAAGCTCAAGTCCACGCTGGACGGAAAAGGCGTAGAAGAAGCAAAGCAGAAGATTGACTCCCTGAACAAGTCTACGGAGCAGCTGGATAAAGACAGCCAGCAGGCAACCCGGAGCGTGAAGAATATGGGGCAGGGAGCCTTGCAGGCTGCCTACTTTTTTGACGACTTGCAATACGGCATCAGGGGTATCATGAATAATATTCCAGGGCTTGTGATGGGCTTCGGAGGGGGGGCAGGGCTCGCCGGGGCTGTCTCCCTTGCCGTCTTAGCCGGCGCGAAGCTTTACGAGTGGATGGGAAACACGGAAGCAAAATCCAAAGAACTCGCTAAGGCCCTTGAACAACAAAAAGAAGCCATTAAGGAATCCCAGGAAATCGTCGCGTCCTTCAATAATGAGGCGGCTTTAAAGACGTCCAATGATTTGACGGCAAAAATAGCAGGAAACCGAAAAGAAGAAGCCCAGGCATTAAAAGAATCTGTACGGGAGCAGCAGCGTTTGCTGGACCTGCAATCAAAGATTCTGGACAATCAGGATCAGGCGGATTTGTTGAAACTGGAAACTGATTACTATAGCGGAGCGTTCGGCGATCCTGAAAGTTTTTCCGCGCGTTTGTTCTTTGAAGGCAAACAGGAAGACATTAGACTTCGAGCCCGTGCCCGGCATCGACAAGAACAGGAAGAATCCGCCAGAATCAATGTATCTAACGCGGAAAGGGATTTAGCGTCAAAAACCGAAGCCACCAACAGAAACAGCGAACGTTTGGGAGGATTGCAGGACCAGAATATTTTATCCTACCAGGAACGGGAAAAGCTCAATGGAGAAATCCTTAATGCGGAAAAACAAATATTTGATAACTTGCTTTCTATAGCTAAAGTAAGCCGAAATGGGGCAGAACAAGCAGGAGGATGGACGACACTTGGAAGAATCTCATCTAATGATATGAGAGAGTGGATTAAGCAATTAATAGAAAATGGAGGCGATACTTCTGCTTTAAACAATACATTTCTACAGAAAGTGGGAATATTTGATTCCAAGTTCAATTCATTCTTCCCAGAAATTAGAACAGCCTCGAAATTCATGGAAGATGTATTAGCCGCAGGAAATGGAAGGGTGCAGTTAGATCGCCTGAACGCTTTAAGAAAACAAAGGACGGCTTCTGATAACGCGCTTGTCGATGCAGGATATGACGTCAGCACGGATGATGCGTTGCGTGAAGCATATAAGAACAGAGACAAAGCGGTAGAACAGGCGCAGGAATCGCTTAAAAAGGCGATAGAAGATCAAACGGAAGCGGAGAAATCTTTAACTACAAGCACGCAACAGCTTGAAGAAGTCCGAAAAATAAATGCTTCCGAAGAAAAAATTGATGAAGCGCAGCGGGAGAGGAACGAGGCTGTGGAACAGCAAAAAAGGATTGTCCAGGCACAGAAGGAGAATGAAAACGCTATCAAAGATCAGATACGGGAAAGGGAAAACGAAGTCCGTGAACTGAAAAAGGAAATCTCCAGGCTTAAAGAGCGAACCAAGAACCAGAGGGACAAACGTGACAATATCATCGAGAACGTTAACCTGGCCGGATTCAGCAAATCGTTGACCGACGCCTTGTCAAGACCCGATAGAGATGTCAGCGGAAGAGCGCGGGAACGAAAATCCAATATTAATGAAGCCTATAGAGCCATCATCAGGTACATCAAAGACGCTTTCAAGGATAACAGGGTCACCGAGAACGAAATGGAGGTTCTCTCGAAAAAATTAATGCAGGAACTGTCCTCAAGAGGCGAGAATAAAATCACCTATGCACAAACGCTTGATTTAGTGAAACGCATCATTGCCCTGGTAGAAAAGGAATCTTCCGACGGAAATCAATATCGTGCCGCGATCAAATCCATGGAGGCACGAGTTCAACGGCTCGAAAAAGAGTCCCAGGCACAGAAAAACGGTCTCAATATGGTGGCAGGCTGGCTCGTATCTTGACATTTTTGGATAATCAACGTATCAGAACAAGAGCATGAATCAGGACATGTACTACATTGCGATCGCTGATGGGAAAACGGAAGGTCCCGTTTCGCTTGAGGTTCTGGAAGATTATTTTAACCAGAAAAAGATCAACGCGAAAACCATGATTTTTCAAGAGGGGGGGCAAGAATGGGAAGAGTTTGAGAAGGTATTGGCGAAATATCATAAAAAAATAGTACCGAAGACAAAGGCATCAAGTAGTCAAACGCCTTCCTTTACAACCCTTATAGGTTATTATTTCCCTATGATAGGGGGATTTGTAGCTGTTGCTGGAATCATCGGATTTTTTGTTTGTATAACAAATGAATTGGTCGGTTTGTCCATTGCCTGTCTTTTATCTGGATTCTTTTCGTTAATGTTTTTCCTGTGGATGGGGCAAATTTACGACCGGATTGCGGAATGCGTCCATATCTTGAAAAACATGCAGGACAGGAATAAATAGAACCTTAACCTTTTTACAAGCAGCAGGAACCACGACATCACCATCAATGATTTGCTGGCTCTCAAACCGTCGAGCCTCAATCACGAGCAAAGAAGCTTTTCCACCTCCACCATTACCGCGGTTTATCCCGTCCGCGCCCTGGACGAGGTCTTGCCCTTCCGGCAATTCGACACCGTCACCATCTCCCAAAACGGGAACACCATTCTTGCCGGCCTCGTTTCCAGCATCGAAAAGACCTACAGCGGTTCATCCCGTGCCTGGAAAATCGTCTTTTCCGATCCCTGGTATTACCTGGACAACTGCTTTGCCCTTGATTCCGAATGGAAACCGGTCTTTTCGATGTGGCAAAGTACCGGCGGCGGGAATGAAATCATTCCTAAAATAAGCATTTCCTCCGCCCTTTCCCGGGTGCTGAATCTGGCCAAACACCACCCCGCGGACTACGAACTGCGGATCAGCGACGACAAAATGCTGATCCCATGGAACGCCTCATGCGACACCCTTGGAAGTCTGCTCCAATCCATCCGCCACTGGTCGCCCCGCATGGTCACGTACTACGACTACAGTGGCGCGCGGCCCAAGATGATCATCACGGACTATGACGTCCTGACGCCTATCTCCCTGCCATTGCAGCCCTCCAACGATGTTAAAGCCATGGACGTTTCCCTTGTCCCACGCGCCGACCTCGTGCCTCCCTGCGTGGCGATTGTCGCCGAAACCACCGGAAGCAACGGCTATCGCGTCTCTTACCTGTCCAAATACCCGGAAGACGGAGACCCGACCTTACCGCATTCCATCGTTTACCGAACGTCCGTAGACTTCTATTATTCTAAGTATAATTCTACAGGAGAACCGGTAGAAGATCCTCAACCGGTACAGGGAACCAGGGCCGGCAGCCTGTCCTACCAGCGCATGAAAGTGACGGGGACCCGGATTGACCAGAACGACATGATCAACAGTTTCTGGAAAAATCATTTCCCATGGATGAAAGACGTGGACGCCCTCGAGGCCTATGATAAGAAGCCAGTCATCACCGGGAAGCCCTGGAACAAAACGGAGGAAGACAAGCCGAAAGGCTATAATATCACGGCCACGGGCTATGAACTGACGGACGGCCAAATTCATACCAAATCCATCAGGCCGAAGTGGTGCAATGCCACCATCAAGCAGCGTCTCGCCATCCCGGAAAGAGCCTCTGCCAAGTGGCGGGAGAAATTCAAGAATGTGGGGACCTTGCAGGGTGTGCCCTGCTTTTGGGAAGAATTCTCGGTGGATCTGGTCACCATGGACCGCCCCTTTGCGAGCTACCCCATCGACGGCATCTACAACGGGGAGCAGCCCTCCAACGGGCCGGAAGAAGAGGAATCGTCGGAACCGTCGGAAGGTGTGCCCTATGGGGACATTGCAAAAACGGTGTGGGAATCCATGCAGGAACTTCCTTACGACGGCACGATTTCCTTTGTCGCGCTGGGAGAAGCGCAGACGCGCCAATACATGGGCCGCCGCGTCTCGCTGCTGGGAGGAAACCCAGAGTGGCAGAACATCAACACCATGATTCAGACGGTGAACCGCGACCTGCAGACCAACGTCATTACGTTGTCCTATGGAGCTTTGAACTATTTAAGCATAGAAGACTGGATAAGATTGAGGAGCATCAACGCCAAATCTCACGAGTCTTCCACGCTGGAAAACATGCAGGGCGCGCCGAAAACAATTGTCCTGACCTACGACCCCAAGCCGGAATCTCCCACTATCAGCCAGCACATCACGACGGCGACGGGGGAAGCCACGCCCGCGCCGGAATACGGCTTCCAGGTGCGGGTACAGAAAGATACGGAGGGAGCCATCACCGGGGCGCAAATCAAGCCCGGCGCGCTCTACCTGAACGGAAATCTGCTCGGCAAATACCCGCAGGGGGGCAGTTCCGGCTCCTCCTGGGTGAAACTCCCGATGACCAGCGGGGAAGTATGGCTCAACGTCCAATTCGACCAGGACGCCAAATTGACGGGCGTTGACGTCTCCGGCATTCCGGGGACGGTGTACCCAATCATGCTTGCCGAAGAAAAACCGGGCGTCAACTTCGACTATTCCTTCCTGATTGCCGACATCGAAGATGACCAGGTGACGCAATACGCCCTGGGCATGATACAGATCCCGGTCTTCGGAGGAACCTTCTACCCCTACGGACCAGCATAACAAGACAACATCATGATCAGAATTTACCTATTCACCTATGCCGGCGACGCCGATGAAGCTCTCGTATGCGTCCGGTGCGCTGCGGCGGCCCTCCCGGAAGCCGTCATCACGGTGGTGGACGATGAAGCCGACCCCATTGCCGAACGCGCCAGAACCGCCCTTGTTGAAGCCGGGGCGCGGTATTGTCAAACCAGCTGGCCAAGGAACGGCAACCTGCGCGGACCGGAATGCGTCCGGGGCGTCATTTCCACGCTGGCCAGGGAAGCGGAGGACGATGACGTCATCGTCAAAATCGACTCCGACACGCTCCTGTTGTCGGGGGACTGGGTTCGCGACATGAGATACACCGGGCTGGTGTTTCATACCTCAGGCTACCAGGTCCCCAGCCATCCTTCTGAACGCTCCGCCTATGGTCCGTGTTACGCCATCAGCGGCTGGGCGGCCAGACTGGCGGCTGAGGAACTGATGCAGGCTGACATCCCCGAGCTCGCTCCCGAAGACCTGACGATCTGCCGGACCATCCAGGGGCTCTTTCCCCAGGAGAAGATCCGACTTGATGAGCCGTGGACGCCCTTCTACCGTGAAGGGAAGTGGACGGCATGGAACTGGTTCAGCATCGCCGTAACGCCGAAAAAATACGCCGAATTCTGGATGGTTACCTTCGGAAACCCGCGTCCCACGAACATCCCGAAATCCGAGCGGGCCCGCGCGATGGATGCCTTGTTCCGCTGCCGTTTCCCTCAAAACGCAGACGGATCATCTTGTTGACGTCAACAACATGATCGGGGCAGGAAAGGAGGCTAACGGGCCACGCCGACTGCGATCTTGCTCATGGCCGCCTGGACGTCCGCAGAATCCGGCCGGAAATAGACCCGTTCAATTTCTTCGGAATCGTGTCCGACGATGAAGCGGCATAAATCCGGCGACACTCCGGCCAGGCGCAGGACGGTTACCGCCGTTGCCCGCAAGCTATGGAAGCTCTTGGAGGCAAGCTTGTGGCGGTCCCCCTTCACCTCTGTAGGCTCGTCTTCCACGATGCCATGACGGCGGAGCAGGGAAGTGAACTCCGTGGAAAGCGTGGACACGTAGCGGATGACGGTACCTGCGGAAACGCGCTCTAATTCAGTTTCTACAAAATCTTTAGCCATGCCTTTATTCAAGGCGGCCAGGGGCATATTCCGTCGGTCTCCGAGGTACGCCAGCAGCCGGCGGACGGCCATGCCGTCCCGCTCATAGGCCCGCTTCTTGTTTTTCCGTCCGTCCAGCCAGTCAAACAGGAACCGGCTCACCGTCATGCCGTTCATGGTGGCTTTCAGCACGCCCGCTTGATCTCCGGCAATGGCCTTCACCTTGTCCAGGTCAAAAACCCCATAGCGGGCTTCCTTCTCCATCTCCTGGGCGACGAGACGAGCCCGGGCTTCATTTTGAGACATGACCGATTTCTTATTCGCTCCCGGGAGAAGCGCCCTGGGAACCACGTCGATTCCGGTTGTCTTTCGCAGCTCTTTGCCGTCCAGAGACCGGAAGACGGCCACCCATTTATTGTTGCGTTTGATGATGCCTGCCATAGTGCTGTACAGTCCTTAGACAATGTACAGTCGCATGTACAGGGTACTTTTTTCTGTCAGGTGCTTTCAGGTGCGCTCAAAACTGCGCAAAACGTAGGAAAATCAAGGCCCATTCCGTCGTGTGCTGACGAGAATTGGCATCGCGGAGGGATTTAGCGTCTTGTCCATAAGTTTTTAACGGGTCACCTGTACAGTATACCGTATAGCACCCCAAGAAAGCCGCATCCACGGATGCAGGAGTATGTAAAGGGAGACATATTATGACACAAAAAATGAACCCTCGCACATAAAAACCGCCCGCGTCTCCCGACGCAGGCGGAAAAAGAATGAATACAGAAAGGATCCTTATTCAGGAAAGCACTTTTATATCACATTCTCATCGTTTTTCAATCATTTTGACAGGATTTCCTAGAGATTAAACATATTTTTGAACTGATTTTACCATGTACCCAACGAGGGTTGATAAAAATCCAGTAGTCATGATGTACCGTTTCTCTTCTACAATCCAGCACCCATTTCCAAGCCTGATGCACAGTATGCTTTTTCTCTTTTTCCAAAGCTACTTCATCTCTTTTAGTTTCCTCTTCTATTTTTTCTATTGTCGGCACAGGCGGAGCCTTGTCCGAATTTACCAAGGCTTTGATCTGGTCATCTAGTTTGGTAGTCATTTTTTCAAGAAGCAGAGGGGGTCAGCATTCGGTCAAAATAAATAGCCATTTGCCAGAGGGGGATACGCGAATACTTTTAGGAGATCCGGAATGATGCTGGATGAAAAAAATGTAAAAAAGATGAAAAATAGTGTTGACTGGTGGTTAGTCACCGATTATGTTGAGCGCATGCCAAGTCAACGGAAGATAGACAAAAAACAGATTTCAGTATGGATCCCCATCGTCCTCTTCCGAAAATTTCAAAAGAGAGCAAAAGATCAGAATATGACGATGACTGAAATCATTACCGCTTATTTAGTTCAACAAACTCAAAACGTAATCCTTACACCCGAAGATTATGAAAACATCGCCCGAGAAATACGAGAAAAAGCAAATAACAAATAACCTCCCTATTGGCTTATTTGAGCAAATCCGCTAATTATATACACATCAACTAGCGAAAACCCACCATTCCAGCCATGATCGAAATCAAAATCCCCATCGAAAAAAATTGCTGCAGATAGATTGGCAAGCAAAGCACTTATCCAAGAGTGCGTTGAATCCGGAAAGGCTCCAGAAGAAGCCTTCCTTGACATTCTCAAAAGGCGCGGGCTTCCCCGCCCAACGCAGCCGAAGAACCCCGAACCCGCCAAGCGATAATCATGACCGCAAAACAAAAAGCAGAGATAATAAGAATACAGGATGATCTTTTTGTCATTCTCTCAAAACTGGAAACAATCTTCGAGGAAGAAAAAAAATATGAAGCTAGCGTCCCTTTGGACCAGTTCTATTTTTACATGAATTCCAGTTTCAGACTACAGGAGGCGATAGATCTCATAAGCTCAGGTAAAAGCGCTCTTAGTGCTGCCGTTAGGGCATCCATCATCAACGAGGGGGAGGCGAAGAAGTGAAAGCTCTGTTCGCCCTCGTCTTGTCCGGGCTTGTTCTGTGCGGCTGTAATCCGCGCCCTTATGACCACATTTCAGAAGGGAATAAAGAGTGGATTATTAAGATCGAACAGCCAGGTCTTCGCGATATTTCTTTTTCCACTAACGACCCTGAGTGCGTGAAGGCAATAAGTGATTATAAAAAGGATATTTATGGCTATCTGGTCACTAAACCGGACGGTGAGGAACTCTTTATATCCGGCACCGCGAGAATAACACGAAAGGAGGCTAAATGATGACTGACTGGCAATGCTTGGTAGCTTGGACGTTCATAACGACCTCTCTATCATTCGTTATGAGCTTTATCATGGTTTTTACAAGGAGAACAAAAGATTAACCGTGAAGAAGAAATACCCGAAAGTAATAATTAAAAACGGTCTATTGGCTATCGAAGAAGAACAATCAACAGAAATTAAAGTAATCATGGAATACAGAGAATAGGCTTAAACGGAAGTAGAGGCAATAGCGTTTACATCAAAGACAAACAAGAAAAAACATATGAATACACCATACATCACCAGCGAGGAACTACGCAAGGCCCTGAACATTAGCAAGGGTTCTCTAGTTCGACTTAATAAGGAAGGTTGTCCCCGTGTTTATTTTTCCGGCGGGCTGGGAGGAAAAGGAACACACCCGCGTTACAAACTTGACGAAGTAACGGCGTGGCTTGAGAAAAGATCTCAAGAATTTTTGAAGAAAGGAGGGCGAAAATGAGCATCGAATACGACGAAGAAGACCGGTGCATCCGAACGGCTGATGAACGAACACGAAACCGCAGCCGCGGCCCTCGAAAACGCCCTGGTGCGGTACGAACGGGACCATGCCACGACGGACAACCCGGACGGACACTACGACGACTAAACGACTTTTAACCAATCGCCCGGCCCAGGTGGGGCCTAAAACCAAAACCAAATAAGTAATACGGTCTGGCAGGCGCGGGGCGGCGTAAAGTCCCGTCCGGGCGGCCAATTCAGAAGAACGAACATGAGCGAAAACGACACAACCATGACCACCCTTGCGACCGCGCTGGAAACGCTGGCCGGAGTGTTGCGGGAGCTGGCAACCACGCCTGTTCCTTCTACGCCTGAATCGTCTTCCGTTTCCATTTTCGGAGCAATCGAAAAGAAATACGCTAAAAGCTCCACATTAGCCACTTATTATGACATTTCCTCCCGGCAGATGGATAACATCCTGGCACGGGCGGGGAAGAATGTAAGAAGGCTGGAAGGAGTCGGAAAAGGAACCCTTTATAACATGGAAGACGTGGAAAAATACTTAACTAACAAAAGAAAATGACCACACATCAACACATCATTGACCGGGGCCCCTTCAAGGGGATGGTGGAAACGCTCACCAACAACCCGCACCCCGCAAAGACGGCGCGTTGTTATATGTGCGCGGCGCCGCTGAAAGCTTCGTCTTCATGGATGTCCCTCGTAGGGGACCATCAGGACGGCGTCTTCACCGCGCGCTATCTGTGCCCGTTATGTGCCAGGGAACGCCTCAACGGCATCCCGGACGAAGAGGAGCGATGCTGGAACTATACCCAAGCCGCCCAATCAGGGTCCCGGATTACCAAAATCCTCGCTTACCTGATTTTCTGGTGGGGACTGGTTACTGCCGGAGGAACATTCCTCTTCTTAATTTTCCTCCTGCTCAAAAACCTTTTTTAACTGAAAAAATAGCCGGGTCAGCGGCAACTGAACCCGGCCTGTTATCAATAACTAACCCAATAGAATACTAATAACGTGAATACGAAT
>ERZ824488.1262-NODE-1262-length-28624-cov-5.556477_pt1 | contig 28624 bp, 27 predicted proteins | sample MGYA00519936_ERZ824488 | MGnify/ENA primary metagenome ERZ824488 (study PRJEB31778, sample SAMEA3449153) | human gut metagenome | biome: human gut; feature: human-associated habitat; material: faeces | place: United Kingdom | collected 2010/2012 ... | reverse complement strand
CACTATCATATGGGGCGATTCCCATATCTGCGACCATATATAATGCCACTCCCATAGATGCCATCAGCTGAGCAAGCAGCAGTGCAAGGATACGCAGTGGCAGATTCATCTGAATCTGCACTACATCATTCGCTACATAACAAATAAAGTCTGCAATGTATCCGACAAGAATGCAAAGAAAGTAATCAAGAGTATGTTTAAAAATGTGGCAGACGGGAAAGACGTTGTTGTAACATTTCAGAATTAGAAGAAAATTAGATGAGAAGAGGCAAATTGTAGTAATTGGCATTTTATGAGCCGAAAAAGTATGTTATAATTGTTAATTAAGAATAATTAACAAAAGGGAAATGGGTATGAAAAAAAAGGAAATAAATTATCAATTACTGATAAGAAGAATATGTCTTATCGTACTTGATATCATATGTATTATCGCAGCATCAATTCTGGCATTACTGACACGTTTTGAGTTCGATTTCAGCCAGATTCCGAAAGAATTCTTAAAAGTAATCTATAAATACGGACCATTCACCATAGTCATAACATTAATTATATTTTCACTTTTCCGTATCTACAGTAGTTTATGGGAGTACGCAGGGATTGAAGAAGTATTCAGTCTGATCGCAGCCTGTCTTGTGGCGGCCGTAGCGAAGATTGTCATCATCTTATTTACATGGAGCGTTATGCCAAGAAGCTGGTATGTACTGGATACAATTTATCTGATGATCCTGATCGGGGCAACAAGAGTATCTTACCGACTGATACGTCTGCGCAGACAGAACCGTACATTCCCATGGTCAAAGAGAAAGAAAGTCATGATCATCGGCGGAGGAGAGGCCGGAAGAAGTCTGATCACAGAGATCCAGAACAGTAAATATCTGGATCAGAAGGTTGTCTGTATCATAGACGATGATCCGTATAAGATCGGAAGATATATTAAGGGAGTCAAGGTTGTCGGTAATCGGAACAGTATCAAGAAAAGCGTCAAGAAATATAATGTCCAGCAGATCATCCTGACGATACCATCGGCAAATGCAGCAAAGATCAGACCAATCGTGGAGATCTGTCAGGATACAAACTGTGAACTTATGATCCTGCCGGGAGTATATCAGCTGGTCAACGGTGAGGTCAGGGCAAGTAAGCTGCGCCCGGTGAACATCGATGACCTTCTGGGAAGAGATGAAGTCTATGTCAATCTGGACGAGGTCATGGATTATGTATCAGGAAGAGTAATTATGGTAACCGGCGGCGGAGGTTCGATCGGAAGTGAATTATGCAGACAGATCGCAAAGCACAGCCCGAAACAGCTGATCATCTTCGACATCTATGAGAACAATGCATATGATATCCAGCAGGAATTGTTAAGGGAACAGCCGAAGCTTGATCTGGTGGTGCTGATCGGTTCTGTACGTGATGAGAACCGTATCAACAGTATCTTCGAACAGTACCGTCCGGAGATCATCTATCATGCGGCAGCACATAAGCACGTGCCGCTTATGGAGGGCAGCCCGAACGAGGCTATCAAGAATAATGTCCTCGGAACTTATAATATGGTCAGAATGGCAGATAAATGGAATGTTAAGAGATTTGTACAGATATCTACAGATAAGGCTGTCAACCCAACGAATATCATGGGAGCTTCCAAGAGAATCTGTGAGATGATCATACAGACTTATAATAAAGAATCGAACACAGAATATGTAGCAGTGCGGTTCGGTAATGTACTTGGAAGTAACGGAAGTGTTATTCCGTTATTTAAAAAACAGATTGCAGAAGGAGGACCGGTAACCGTCACACATCCGGAGATCATCCGCTACTTTATGACGATTCCGGAAGCGGTATCACTGGTACTTCAGGCAGGTGCCTATGCCAAAGGCGGAGAGATCTTCGTCCTGGATATGGGAGAACCGGTAAAGATCCTTGATCTTGCAAGGAATATGATCCGGCTGTCGTTTTATAAGCTGATGACGGCATGTAGGAAATTTGTGGATTATGTGATCATTGATACACCACCGGCAGGAATCATCGGAGATGCGCAGATATTTGCACATTGTGCAGATGCGGTTATGATCGTGTCAAAGCAGAATTATATGCTGGCTGAAGACATCAATGAAGTAATGGACGCTTTCCGTGACAAGGAAGGTAAGGTACTGGGAGTTGTACTGAACGGTGTAAGATCGTTCTCCGGTCTGGTGGACAGTCCGGTGGGACATTATTATGGTAAATACAGCAAATACGGACGTTACGGCAATTATGGAAGAAGTAAAGGAATGTAGAGTATATGGGCGATTATAGAGACAAATCAGGAAGTGAACGTGTAGATGCGCCTGAGAAGATTGATCTGACAAATGTTATGTTGGATGTTTATCATGGTGTGAAGAGGCTGTGGTGGCTGTTCATCGGGCTTATAATTATTTGCGCAGTACAGTCTTATTTCTCGGTGAGTACCAGTTATCAGTCAAAATATGTGGCATCGGCAACAGTGTCGGTGACATCTGCCGGCGGCATGGACTATGTGAATGCACAGTCTGCCCAGCAGATGGCGGAAGTGTTCCCGTATATTCTTACCAGTGGTGTACTGAAGGATGTAGTTGCTGAGGACATGGGGCTTGATTCTATGCCGGGATCGATCGATGTTAAAGCGGATGACGGAACGAATCTTCTGACAATATCCGTATCGGGAAATGATCCGCAGATGGCATATAAGACATTAAAATCAGTCATAAAGAATTATCCGAAAGTTGCGGAATTCGTACTTGGAGAGACCAAGCTTACGATTCTGGATGAGACCGGTATCCCGACAGATACCAAACGTGTGGAGGTTATACGTGGATCTTACAAGCGTGGAGCTTTAAAAGGTGCGATCATAGATTGTGTGATTCTTCTGCTGTATGTGCTTTCCAGAAGGACTGTGAAGTCAAGAAAGGATCTGAAGAAGAATATCAATCTGCAGGATCTGGGAAGTATCCCGTATGTCCGCACGAAAAAGCGTAAAAAAGAGACATTTTATAATTCAGTGAGCCTGTTAAATGAAAGAATCTCCATGAGTTATCTGGAAGCGATAAGAAAGCTTCGTATCCGTATTATGAAAGATGTGGAGAAAAAGGAATACCAGACCCTGCTTGTTACGAGTTCGATCCCGGGAGAAGGTAAGACGACACTTTCGGCGAATCTGGCAATTTCCATTGCACAGCAGGGAAAGAAAGTACTGCTGGTCGACTGTGATCTTAGAAATCCTTCGATTGCAGGAGTGATGAACGAGCAGGAACCACATCCGGGACTTGGCTCGGTTCTTAAGAAAGAAGTGCCGTTATCTGAAGCAATTACCAATGTAAAGCTTCCGAAGGAAAGAACGAATGAGAACGGAAGCCTTCATGTCATTTTCGGCGGCGCACCGGATGGAGAGAATTCGCTGTTGATAGGAAGCGAACATATGAGAGCACTGATCAAAGCTCTGAAGTCAAAATATGACATTATCATCCTGGATACTGCGCCATCCGAACTTCTGGCAGATGCACCGCTTTTGGGCAAATATGTAGATGCGGCCCTTTATGTGATCCGCTATGATTATACGAAGCTTCGCGAGATCAGAGAAGGCGTAGAAAGCCTTGCATTAAGTGGAATCGATATGCTGGGATATGTGTTCAATGGTGATAATTCATCCGGCGGACAAGGATACGGCTATGGATACAGACGTTACGGCAATTACGGCAGTTATGGAAGCCACTACGGAAGTTATGGTAAATACGGAGCTTACGGTCACTATGGCAAGATGGAAAAAGGTTCGACGGACAAGTTTGGCCGTGTGATCAAGGACTAGGGGGACACAGACAGATGAAGTTTTTTCGAAAACACAAAAAACGTAAGATTGCAGGAATTATAATATTATTGATCGTATTGCTGATTGGCGGTATCTACGGGTCGATCTGGTGGAAATTCTACGGGGACTCTGTAGGGGTTGTGTCGGCAGACAAAGTAGATCCGAATGCAAAGAAGGTTAAGATCGCCAAAGAAAAGAGAAAAGACAAGGATGTATATAATGTCCTTCTGGTAGGTACGGATTCCAGAGATCCGGATGCGGACCGGGGACGTTCTGATAGTATGATGATGGTATCCTTTAACAAAAAAGAAGGAAAATCAACAGCAATCTCATTCCTGAGAGACTCGCTGGTTGATATTGACGGACATGGAAAGAGCCGTCTGGGCCATACTTATGCATACGGCGGAGTGGGACTTACGATCAACACGATCAATAAGACATATGATCTTGATATTCAGAATTATATTACGATCAGCTTTGATGATCTGGTAAATGTAATCGATGAGATTGGCGGTGTGACCGTATTCATCAGTGAAGAAGAGGCTGCTTATTACAGAGAGAATGGTATGCCGGATATTCAGGCCGGAGATGTGACACTGACCGGATCCCAGGCACTTGCGCATGCGAGAAACCGTACACTGGGCAATGATTTTGAAAGAACAAGACGTCAGAGAAGTGTAATGTATGGAATCTACCGTAAGATTATGGAGAAGAAGGATCCAAGCGCGTTACTGCCTCTGATCAATTACGCTGTAAATCATGTAAAGACGAATATGAGTGTATCGGAGATGTACTCTATGGCAAAAGATGTTCTGTCGGTAGACGATCTGAAGATGCAGCAGACATGCATTCCACAGGACGGAACGTATACAGATATCACTTATGAGGGTATGCAGGTACTGAAGGTTGATTTTGATGCGAATAAAAAGAAGATCGAGCAGTTGTTATATTAAAGTGATTTACAAAAGATGAATATAAGGGGACAGTAAACGGGCGAGTATAATGAAACAGAGCAAGAAAGTTGTGGCCAGGATTATAATATTGATCTTGGCCTTATTTACAGTAATACCGGGAACGGTAAGCCAGAAAGTATATGCGGAACCTGGTGGCAGCGAGAGCAGTCAGGCGGCAGACGCATCAAAAGATGATTCCAATAAGAAGGAAGAAAAAAAAGAAGAAGACATGACGCCGGAAGAGCGGGAAAAGAAGGCAGAAGAAGATGCCTATAAGATGGAGATCCAGTCGAACGGTTGGAAGAACTGGCCAAAAGGACCGGGCACATACGGTGAAGCTGCAATCGTGATGGATGCGGGAACAGGAAGCATCTTATATGCGAAAAATATTGATGAACATGAGTATCCGGCAAGTATCACAAAAGTCCTGACCAGTCTTATTGCTTTAAAATACGGCAATCTGTCAGACAAGGTAACATTTTCCAATGACTGCATATCTTTTATGCAGCCGGGAGATTCTTCGGTTGGATTAAAAGAAGGTAATGTGATCTCGCTGGAACAGGCATTATATGCGACGCTGCTTGCCTCAGCGAATGAAGCAGCTTATGCGGTGGCGGAAAATGTCGGGAAAAATGCCGGACATGATTACAACTGGTTCATCCAGCAGATGAACGAAGAATGTAAAAGCCTTGGCGGCAATAATTCCAATTTCGTCAATGCGAACGGGCTTCATGATGACAATCATTATACATGTGCGCGCGATATGGCTTTGATCGGCAGAGAGATCTGGCGCTATCCGGAATTCCTGAAGATCTGCCAGGAGCAGAGTTATAAGATCCCGGCATCCGATACGACGGAAGAACATGTATTTCCACAGCATCATAAGATGCTGATCAAAGAAAATAAAAATTATTACCAGTATGCGGTTGCAGGAAAGACAGGATATACATCGAATGCATTATCTACGCTGATCACGTTGGCCGATAATGGCAATATGAAACTGGTATGTGTCGTACTTCGGACACATGGTGTGAATATATATCCGGATACGAAGAATCTGTTCGAATATGCATTTAACAATTTCCAGAAGATCCAGGTGGCAGATGAGAAGAAACCGGATGAAGTAGAGAAATTTATATCGGCTGCGGATAGCCAGAGTGCTGTATCGGCACAGTCAGATGAAAGTGAGGATACAGAATCCGTGCAGACAGGCGGAAATGAATATCAGCCGCTGGAGGACGGACATGTGATCCTGCCGAAGGATGTATCATACAAAGATATAGATTATGAAATTACGGATGTAGATGAAGATACCGGAGAGGGAACGATCCGGTATATATATGACGGCCATCAGGTTGGAAGTGCAACGGCAGAATTTACGGATAAGTATTTACAGAAAGTAAGCACCAGGAAAGAACGTGTGGACAGTAAGCCGAAGGATGTGGATAATTCCGGTGATTCGAAGAAAAACGGTGGAAAATCAAGTGTAAAGAGTATCTGGAAGAATTTTCTGCAAAAAGTAAAAGCAGTATGGGATTTCGGACAGAAAAAATTTGCCGGAAAATCAACTACAGAAAAATATGTGATCGCCGGAGGATGCGTAGCACTGGTGATTCTGATCTTCAGTCTGATCGTGTTGCTTATACGCCGTAGAAGATAAAAAATAGAAAATATATGAAAAATACGGAGAAAAACCGATTAAAAAATGTAAAAACCCTTGACGGATTTTAGGATTACTGCATATAATAAGGAATGTGAAAAACGCTGACGAAGACAGTAGGATATAACAGAACGCAGCAGCGAGCCGGGGATGGTGGAAGTCCGGTACAAGTAAGATATATCTGAATATCACTTCTGAGTTGCAGATTTTGAACGGTTTCAGGGTGTGAACAAGAGCCTGACTGCCAAGTAAAAACTGACGGCATTCCTCCGTTACAGGGAAGACATATGATGGTATGTTAGGTGGTTTATAAACGTAAGTACAGCTTTCGTCCTATACAGGGCGGAAGCTTTTTTAATTCTATGTTTTAATTTTATGGAGGTAAATATGTATAAGAAAGTTTCTACGGATCTTAATTTTGTAGACAGAGAAAAACAGACAGAGAAATTCTGGGAAGACAATGACATCTTCAGAAAAAGTATGCGTGACCGTGAAGGCAACGAGATCTATATGTTCTACGATGGCCCTCCGACAGCCAACGGAAAACCGCACATCGGACACGTTCTGACACGTGTTATCAAGGATATGATTCCAAGATACCGTACAATGAAAGGATACGAAGTTCCAAGAAAGGCCGGATGGGATACACACGGACTTCCTGTAGAGCTTGAAGTTGAGAAGCTTCTCGGACTGGACGGAAAAGACCAGATCGAAAAATACGGTATCGAACCATTTATCAAGAAATGTAAAGAAAGCGTATGGAAATACAAAGGTATGTGGGAGGATTTCTCTAATACCGTAGGTTTCTGGGCTGACATGGATGACCCATATGTAACATACGATAACAATTTCATCGAGTCTGAGTGGTGGGCACTCAAGAGAATCTGGGACAAGAAGCTCCTGTATAAAGGATTCAAGATCGTGCCATACTGTCCTCGCTGCGGAACTCCGCTTTCTGCACAGGAAGTAGCGCAAGGGTATAAAGATGTAAAAGAACGTTCTGCGATCGTTCGTTTCAAAGTAGTAGGAGAGGATGCATACTTCCTCGCATGGACAACTACACCATGGACACTTCCATCCAACATCGCACTCTGCGTAAACCCGGAAGAAGACTATGCGAAAGTAAAAGCTGCCGACGGATATACTTACTACATGGCAGTAGCTCTTCTTGATACAGTACTTGGAAAACTTGCAGAAGAAGGACAGAAAGCATACGAGATTCTTGAGACATACAAAGGTAAAGATCTCGAATACAAAGAATATGAGCCATTATACCAGTGTGCTTATGACTGCGCTTCTAAGCAGAACAAGAAAGCATTCTTCGTTACATGTGATACTTATGTAACACTGACAGATGGTACCGGTGTTGTTCATATCGCGCCTGCATTTGGTGAAGACGATGCCAAGGTTGGACGTAAGTATGACATGCCATTCGTACAGTTAGTAGACGAAAAAGGTAACATGGGAGAGACGACTCCATTTGCCGGATTATTCGTTAAGAAGGCTGACCCGGAAGTATTAAAAGACCTCGACGGACGTGGACTTCTCTACGATGCACCGAAGTTCGAGCACAGCTATCCACACTGCTGGAGATGTGATACACCACTTATCTACTACGCTCGTGAATCATGGTTCATCAAGATGACAGAAGTAAAAGATGACCTGATCGCTAACAACAACACAATCAACTGGATCCCGGAAAGTATCGGTAAAGGACGTTTCGGCGACTGGATTGAGAATGTTCAGGACTGGGGTATCAGCCGTAACCGTTACTGGGGAACTCCACTGAATATCTGGGAATGTGAGTGTGGACACCAGCATTCGATCGGAAGCATCGAAGAGCTGAAAGAAATGTCTGACAACTGCCCGGATGATATCGAACTTCACCGTCCATACATCGACGATGTAACGATCAAGTGCCCATGCTGCGGCAAACAGATGCACAGAGTACCGGAAGTTATCGACTGCTGGTTCGACAGTGGATCTATGCCATTTGCACAGCACCACTATCCATTTGAGAATAAAGAATTATTTGAAAAGCAGTTCCCTGCAGACTTCATTTCCGAGGCTGTTGACCAGACCCGTGGATGGTTCTACTCACTGCTTGCAATCTCAACACTGATCTTCAACAAAGCGCCATACAAGAACGTTATCGTACTTGGACACGTGCAGGATGAGAACGGTCAGAAGATGAGTAAGTCTAAAGGAAATGCAGTTGATCCATTCGACGCACTGGAGAAATACGGCGCAGATGCGATCCGCTGGTACTTCTATGTCAACAGTGCACCGTGGCTGCCGAACCGTTTCCACGGAAAAGCCGTTGTAGAAGGACAGAGAAAGTTCATGGGAACATTGTGGAACACATATGCGTTCTTCGTACTGTATGCAAATATCGATGATTTCGATGCAACAAAATATACATTAGACTACGACAAACTGTCTGTTATGGATAAATGGCTTCTGTCTAAGCTGAATTCAGCAATCAAGGCAGTAGACTATGATCTGTCCAACTACAAGATTCCAGAGGCTGCAAAGGCACTTCAGAGCTTCGTAGACGACATGAGTAACTGGTATGTAAGACGAAGCCGTGAACGTTTCTGGGCTAAGGGAATGGAGCAGGATAAGATCAATGCTTACATGACTCTGTACACAGCATTGGTTGAGATCTGCAAGACAGCAGCTCCGATGATCCCGTTCATGACAGAAGAGATCTACCAGAACCTGGTAAGAAGCGTTGATGAAAGCGCACCGGAAAGTATCCACCTGTGTGACTTCCCTGTTGTAAATGAAGCACATATCGATACAGAGCTGGAAGCTAACATGGACAACGTTCTGAAACTGGTTGTTATGGGACGTGCATGCAGAAATACAGCCAACATCAAGAACCGTCAGCCAATCGGACAGATGTATGTAAAAGCTGATTTCGAAATTCCGGAATTTTACAAAGACATTGTAAAAGATGAATTAAATGTAAAGAATGTAACATTTACACAAGATGTTCGTGACTTTACTTCATATACTTTTAAACCTCAGTTAAAGACAGTCGGACCAAAATATGGTAAAATGTTAGGAGGTATTAAAGCAGCACTCGAAAACCTCGAAGGAAATGCAGCAATGGATGAGTTAAATGCTACAGATGCCCTGAAGCTTGATATCAATGGACAGGAAGTGACACTGTTCCGTGAGGACCTGCTGATCGAATCCGCTCAGATGCCGGGATATGTATCTGAGAATGACAACGGAATCACAGTTGTTATGGATACAAACCTTTCCGAAGAACTTCTGGAAGAAGGTTTTGTACGTGAGATCATCAGTAAAGTACAGACCATGCGTAAGGAAGCCGGATTCGAAGTTATGGATAAGATCGTGGTAACTTACGAAGGAACAGAGAAAGCAGAGAAAGTATTTGCAGACAATGCATCTACGATCGCAGAAGAGACACTGGCACTGGAAGTTACAAAGGCAGCACCTGCCGGCTACACAAAAGAGTGGAAGATCAATGGTGAAGCCGTAACGATTGGTGTAGAGAAGAGATAATCAAAGCCCAGTTTTTAAGAAGGGAAGTAGAAAATGTATAATCCAAGATTTGAAAAAGACGTATTTAAAAGAGATGTGCGGAACAATGTGAAGACATTGTTCCGTAAGGAAGTAGAAGAGGCAACTCCACAGCAGTTGTTCCAGGCAGTTTCTTATGCTGTAAAGGAAGCCATCATCGATGACTGGCTTGCAACACAGAAACAGTATGAGAAAGACGATCCGAAGACCGTATATTACATGTCCATGGAATTCCTGCTCGGAAGAGCTCTCGGAAACAACCTGATCAACATGACGGCATATAAGGAAGTAAAAGAAGCTCTGGAAGAGATGGGAATCGACCTGAACGTGATCGAGGATCAGGAGCCGGATCCGGCACTTGGTAACGGTGGACTCGGACGTCTGGCAGCATGTTTCCTGGATTCTCTTGCAACACTGGGATATGCATCTTATGGATGCGGTATCCGTTACCGTTATGGTATGTTCAAGCAGAAGATCAGAGACGGCTATCAGGTAGAAGCACCGGATAACTGGCTGAAAGATGGTAACCCGTTTGAGCTTCGTAGACCGGAATATGCGAAAGAAGTACGTTTTGGCGGAAATATCCGTGTGGAATACGATGAGACAGGAAAGACACACTTCGTTCAGGAGAACTATGAATCTGTAATGGCGATCCCTTATGATTATCCGATCGTAGGATACGGCAACCATATCGTGAATACACTTCGTATCTGGGATGCAGAAGCGATCGTAGACTTCCAGTTAGATTCTTTTGACCGTGGAGATTATCACAAAGCCGTTGAGCAGGAGAATCTTGCGAAGAATATCGTAGAAGTTCTTTATCCAAATGATAACCATTACGCAGGAAAAGAACTGAGACTGAAACAGCAGTATTTCTTCGTATCAGCAAGTATCCAGGCTGCAATTACAAAGTTTAAAAAGAAACATGGTGATATCAGCAAACTGCCGGAGAAAGTAACATTCCAGATGAATGATACACATCCGACAGTAGCAGTAGCAGAGCTGATGCGTATTCTTCTTGATGAGGAGAATCTCGGATGGAATGAAGCATGGGATATCACAACAAAATGCTGTGCATATACGAACCATACGATCATGGCAGAAGCACTTGAGAAATGGCCGATCGACCTGTTCTCAAGACTGCTTCCGCGTATTTACCAGATCATCCAGGAAATCGACCGCCGTTTCATCGCGCAGGTAAGAGCACAGTATCCTGGTAATGAAGAAAAGGTTAAGAAGATGGCAATCCTGATGGACGGCCAGGTGAAGATGGCACACCTTGCAATCGTTGCAGGTTATTCTGTCAATGGTGTTGCAAAGCTGCATACAGAGATTCTGAAGAATCAGGAACTGAAAGACTTCTATCAGATGATGCCGGAGAAGTTCAACAACAAGACAAATGGTATCACACAGAGACGTTTCCTCATGCATGCGAACCCGCTGCTTGCTGACTGGGTAACAGAAAAGCTCGGCACAAAAGAGTGGATTACAGACTTGTCCAAGATGAGCGGATTGAAGGAATGGCTGGATGACGAAGAGGCTCTGAAAGAATTCATGACGATCAAGTTCAAGAACAAAGAGCGTCTTGCAGCTTACATCAAAGAGCACAACGGTGTAGAAGTAGATCCAAGATCGATCTTCGACGTACAGGTAAAACGTCTGCACGAGTACAAACGTCAGTTACTGAACATCCTGCATGTAATGTATCTGTACAACCAGATCAAAGAACATCCGGAAATGTCCTTCTATCCTAAGACATATATCTTCGGAGCAAAGGCTTCTGCAGGATATATCCGTGCTAAAGAGATTATCAAACTGATCAACTCTGTTGCGGATGTGATCAACAATGACCGCAGCATCAACGGCAAACTGAAAGTTGTCTTCATCGAAGATTACCGCGTATCCAACGCAGAGCTTATCTTCGCGGCAGCAGACATCAGTGAGCAGATTTCTACAGCTTCCAAAGAAGCTTCCGGAACAGGTAACATGAAGTTCATGATGAACGGTGCACCGACTCTCGGAACAATGGACGGAGCAAACGTAGAGATCGTAGACGAAGTTGGAATCGACAATGCATTTATCTTCGGACTGAGTGCCGACGAAGTTATCAACTACGAGCAGAACGGCGGATATAATCCATATGACATTTACAACAATGATCCGGACATCCACAGAGTGGTAGACCAGCTGGTAGACGGAACATATTCTAACGGCGATACAGAGATGTATCGTGACCTTTACAACAGCCTTCTGAATAATCAGGGGGGTTCAAGAGCAGATATGTACTTTATCTTAAAGGACTTCCGTTCTTATGCAGATGCTCAGGCTCGTGCAATGGAAGCTTACAAAGATAAAGAAAAATGGGCTAAGATGGCTCTTAAGAACACTGCTTGTTGTGGTAAATTCTCTGCCGACAGAACAATCCAGGAATATGTAGATGATATCTGGCATCTGGATCATGTTGTGATCGATGAGGATGAATTAGAATATTAAGAGAAGTTGTCAGTGGCAAGTTCTTTTGTATATGAATAATAAGAGAAGCTCTCTCATACATTGAGGTATGGGAGGGCTTTTTTTATGTGGAACAGAAGGTATTATTATAGAGAAAAAATAAAAAAGGCAGCCTGCTGGGCGCTTATCATAATATTATTGCCGTATATTGTAACCGTATTTGTAAATGGTCCAAAGATTGTAACTGCATCGAAAGTGGATGAGATGACAATAGATGTAAAGGGCGGTGGGAAGATGCCGGTGGAAAAATATTGCATTGGAATATTGGCGAGGGACATGCCGGCAGAATATGAAGAAGAAGCATTGAAGGCCCAGGCAATCCTGGTGCGGACAGAAGTCTACCGGGCAATCCGGGATGCGGGGGAAGGACAGAAGCTTGAGAAAGAATTCTGGACCGAGAAACAGATGAAGTCGGCGTGGGGGATGCGATATGCAGAAAATTACCGCAAGTTAAAAAATGCGCTGGAATCCACGGCAGGACAAGTGCTATTCTATGAAGACGGTCTGGCGATGACACCATTTTTTAATCTGAGTAATGGATATACCAGGGATGCGAAAGAGGTTCTTGGAAAGGAGGAGTATCCTTATCTGAAGATTGAGGAATGCCCGGAGGATGTGAATGCAGAAGATGAGATACAGACGGTTGTATTGGGAGAAAAAGATATAGGGACGATGGATGTGGAGGTAGTGGAAACAGATTCTGTAGGATATGTATTAAAGATCCGTGTGGGAGATAATACCATCAGCGGGGAAGAATTCCGAAATAAATATAACCTGGCATCCAGCTGTTTTACCCTGCAGCGTTATAACGGCAAATTGCGGGTGACAACAAGAGGAACCGGACATGGGATCGGAATGAGCCAGTATACGGCAAATGAGATGGCGAAGAAGAAAAAAAGCTATAAAAATATTTTAAAATATTTTTTTAATGGAACGGAGATAAAAGAAGTGACAGAAATCGTAAAAGGTGTATAACTATATCACAATCTGGCAAAAATATGGTCAGAGGTGGTGATGAAATGAATAAAAATCAGAAACCGTCAATGTCAAAACGGCGTGCTACCGTAGCAGCAGTATTATGTTTTGTGGCAGCGATTGCAATAGCAGGAACATATACATTTAATGATTACAGAAAAACGCAGAAAAATGAATTGGCGAAGGCGGAAGAAAAGGCGAAACAAGACAGCGAAGCGGCAAAAGAAACCGGAACATCCAAGATTAAAAACGAAGATATGACAAGTGATACGGATGAAAGTGACAGTAACGGAACCGGGAAAGACGGAACAACAACGGGCTCTGGGACAACAGATTCCGGGGCAACAGATTCCGGGACAACCGGAACTTCAGGATCAGAAGGAACCGGAACATCCGGATCATCAGGTCAGACCGGAACCCAGACAACGGCAGGAAAAAGTCACAATATCAACTTTACGGAAGACAGTTACATCCTGTGGCCGGTGAACGGAGCTGTGATCATGAGCTACAGCATGGATAAGACAGTATATTTCCAGACGCTGGATCAGTACAAGTATAATCCGGCTGTGATCATCGAAGGCGCAGAAGGCGACCAGGTACTCTGCGGTGCGCCCGGAATCGTCAAGTCGATCGATGTCAGTGCACAGACCGGAACAACGGTTAACGTAGATATCGGAAATGGATATGAGCTGTTATATGGACAGTTGAAAGAAGTCCCGGTGAAAGTTGGGGATTATGTGGAAGCAAAGAGTGTGCTTGGTTATGTGAGTCAGCCGACAAAGTATTACAGCAAAGAAGGCTGTAATGTGTATTTTGAGATGCGAAAAGACGGACAGCCGGTGAATCCGGTGGAGTATACGGCGGATCAGGATTAACAGAAAGGGACCGGAGATTCTTAAGAAATTTTCCGGTCTTTTTTAGCGTTCTGCCGATATCAAAGTATGCGGAAAAATCTATGAACAGGGGATAAAATTGACTTTCCGTGGGATAATGGATAAAATAAAGTGGATTATTACAGGGGAAATCGGACCGATTGTGGATAAGTGGGGACAACTACATGAATTATACATACATCGTAAAGTGTGCGGACAGCACGTTATACACAGGGTGGACAAATGATCTGGATAAGCGGATAAAAGCACATAACAGTGGAAAAGGCGCAAAGTATACAAAGACCAGAAGACCGGTGAAGCTTGTGTATTATGAAGAACATGAGACAAAAAATGAGGCAATGAGCCGGGAATATGCGATCAAGCATTTGACCAGGAAAGAAAAAGAGATATTGATCAAGGGTAATGGAAACTTATGCGGAAGCTGGATGGTAAAGGGAGATATGATTAAAGCCGGTGAATTTGAGAAGATTAAGAAACTTACACGAGAAGCAAAAGAACTGGCAGAATAAATGAAAAAAGAGCTCGCATCAAGTCGGGAGAGATATTATTTAATATCCCGTGTGTGATGCGGGCTCTTTTTTTATCGCCATGTGTTCGAAAGAAGCTGCTAAAGTATGCAAGAGATGTTGCCGGCAGCAAGTTCTCTGTATACCGGAAATATAAGGATAAATGGATATTACTTAAAGTACAAATGCATACATCACTACGAAGTGGCAGGCACTTCCGGCCATTACAAACAGATGAAAGATCTCATGGCTTCCGAAATATTTGTGCTTATTGTTAAAGATTGGAAGCTTCAAAGCATAGATCACGCCGCCAACGGTGTAGATGATACCACCGGCCAGCAGCCATCCGAAAGCTGCCGGGCTTAAGGAATTCAGTAACTGTGTAAATGCCAGGACACAGGTCCAGCCCATGCCGATATAGAGCACGGAAGAAACCCATTTCGGACAGAATACCCAGAATGCTTTGATCAGGATTCCGGCAATGGCAAATGCCCATACGATTGCCAGAAGGATGAGTCCGGTTCTGCCGCCAAGTACCAGCAGACAGATCGGAGTGTAACTTCCGGCAATGAGTACGCTGATCATCATGTGGTCGATTTTTTTAAGGATTGTATTTACTTTTCTGGATTTATCGAATGTATGGTAAGTTGTGCTTGCGGCGTACAGTAAGATCAGGCTTGCCGCATATACAGCAATTGCGATAATGTAAATTTTACTCGGTTCGCGCGCCGCTTTTAAAAGCAATGGAATTGCTGCGAAGATTGCCATCAACATTCCGATAAAATGTGTGATCGCGCTTCCCGGATCTTTAATGTGTTCTTTTAACTGCTCTGCCATAATCATGCACCTCCTGAATGTCGAAAATATGACATGTAGTTTTCAATACTATGTTTGCTATATGTGTATATTATACCCGAAACTGAAAAAAATCAAGTAGAAAAACAAAAATATTTTTAAAATCAAAGTATTATATAAACTGGCCTGTGCGAAAATAGAACAACTGGCTGTATGGACACATCCACTTTCGTGATAATATATTATGCGGTATTAAATTATGGCAGATGAGAGATTCATCTGTTATACACACGATGGAAGTGTGCAGGAAGGGAGAGTACAATGAGTACAAATATAACAGCAGGCAGGACAATGAATGATAATAAAGTAAAGAACCTTGTGATCACGGCATTCTTTACCGCAATTACATTTCTTGGAATTCAGTCGTTTAGGATTCCACTTCCGGCAGCAGTCGGAACACCATTTCTCCATTTTGGACATATATTTGTCGTAATGGGACTGTTACTTCAGGGTGGCAAGAGAGGAGCTATATCAGGGACACTTGGACTTACAATCTTTGATATGCTGAATGGTTACATGCAGGATGCGCCGAAGACATTTGTGGAGACAGCAGTAAAATGTCTGATCGTCGGAGCACTTTTCATGATGCTTAAGAAGAAAGCAGACGGAGACAAGAAGAAAGAATACGGAGCAGCAGTTGTCTGCGCATTTATCTATGGATGTATCAACGTAATCATGGAATTTACTATGAGCACAATCGCAATGATGATGGTAGGAAGTGGATTTGCAGCAGCTGCAGTGGCAGCATTCACATCACTTCCGGCGACTGTGATCAATGCAGTATTTATGGTGATCGCAATTGCGATTCTGTATCAGCCGGTGAAAAAGATCTATGTGCGCATGGCATAGAAGGGGATATCACAGACTTTTTCCTTTGGAAATTGGCAGATACTTATGAAGTATGGTGATATAAAAAGGCAGATATACCTTAAGTGGTGTATCTGCCTTTTGCGATTCTGAATCATTATTTCATCCGGAAGATATCGGAATAAAAATTCTTGTTATATCAGATCGTTCCTATCCAAAATATCTCTTAAGAAGTCCTTCGAATGCTCTTCCGTGACGTGCCTCATCTCTTGCCATCTCATGAACTGTGTCATGGATTGCATCCAGGTTAGCAGCTTTTGCACGTTTTGCAAGGTCGAACTTACCAGCTGTAGCGCCGTTCTCTGCGTCTACACGCATCTCAAGGTTCTTCTTTGTGCTGTCTGTAACAACTTCGCCAAGAAGTTCTGCGAATTTAGCAGCGTGCTCAGCTTCTTCCCATGCAGCTTTTTCATAGTATAATCCAACTTCAGGATATCCTTCTCTGTGAGCAACTCTTGCCATTGCAAGATACATTCCAACCTCTGAACATTCTCCTTCGAAGTTAGCTCTTAAGTCAGCTAAGATGTCTTCACTTACACCTTTTGCCACACCTACAACGTGCTCAGCAGCCCATTCTCTTTCACCTGTCTGCTCTTTGAACTTGTCAGCGCCTACGCCACATACTGGACATTTCTCCGGTGCAGCTTCTCCTTCATAAACATATCCACATACTGTACATACAAATTTTTTCATAGTGTTGTTCTCCTTTTCTTTTATAATAATTTTTTTGTTATTGATTGATAAGAGAGTAGTTATAATCTCTTAAGTTGCGATAAATTAATATTGGTAATTGTTACTGATATTAATTTAGCATAATCTTATGTGTTTGTCAATTAGTTTTTGATAAATTTTATTATTTATTCTCGTTTAATTTTTTGGCACATTCGCCACAGAGACCGTGGAAAAGTGTAGTGTGTGATTCGATGATTCCATCGAAACATTTATTCGCATCTTCATTAATCTTCTGGATATAGGAATCATCCATTTCCAGATCGAATACATTTCCGCAATTGGTGCATACTACATGATAATGAGGTTCGCAGCGTCCATCAAAACGATCGCCGCCATCCGGTGTCGGAATCCGAAGCGCTTCTCCGATATCTGCAAGCAGGTTCAGGTTGCGGTATACGGTTCCGAGGCTGATATTAGGAAATTCTTCTTTAATATGAAGATATACGGTATCAGCAGTCGGATGAGAAGTCGTGTGCATCAGGTAATCTTTTATAGAGGCCCTTTGCTTACTATATTTTAAACCGGCCATAAATCCTCCTTTCAATAATGATAATAATTACTATAATTGATATATCTTTAGTATAATTCGGATGATATATTTTGTCAATATAAAAGAATGAATGTAACAAAATGTAACAAATAATAAATATAAATCGAATATTAAATGTATTATAATCAAAGAAAACCTTGACAAAACGTGTTGCAATGTTATAATAACAAACGTAACATATGTAACAATTCTGTAACAATTACAAAAGATAAGAAAACATAAAGGAGGGAGTTTATGGATTCTATTCTTAAAAAAGGATTGTTCCTGGTTACTGTGACAGGAGCCATAACGGCGTTTCCGATTATGGCGCAGGCTGCAGATATAGATGATACGCAGGATATGCCGACAGCAGGAATTGAGCAGGTACTTGGAGAATGTTACACGTCAGAGAAGACAATTTCGGTAAAGGATTACCTTGTACCGACACAAAAGGGAGAGTATTTAGATATGGCATTCGCCAATGTACAGTCATTTCTTTATATAAGAAGTGAACCGACGACAGGAAGCGAATGGGTCGGAAAATTATATCCGGATTACGCGGCAAAAATCATAGGCCCGGTAGGAGAATGGACGAAAGTGCAGTCGGGTAATGTCACCGGATATGTATATTCCGAGTATATAACAGTAGGAAATGAAGCACAGAAAAAAGCAGAAGAACTTGTGCAGAAGAAGGATACGGAAAATGCTAAGGAAGCATTTACGTATGCAGAATCAAAAGAAGAAGAGGCCGCAAGGCTTCAAAAAGAGGCAGAACAAAAAGCCGAGGAGGAGAAAAAGGCAGCAGAAGAAGCGGCCAAACAACAGGAAGAACAACAGACGCAGGCGGCACAGACCGGACAGGCTATTGTAGATTATGCATGCCAGTTTATCGGTAATCCGTATGTATGGGGCGGTACAAGCCTGACAAACGGAGCGGATTGTTCGGGATTCGTACAGTCGGTATTTGCACACTTTGGAATTTCTCTTCCGCGTACGACGTGGGATATGGAGAATGTAGGAACTGCGGTAAGTTACGATCAGGCTGTTGCGGGAGACATTATTCTATATGACGGACATGTTGGAATTTATATGGGAAATGGGCAGATCGTAAATGCAATTAACAGTGCAAAAGGGATAGGAATTTTGCCGGCAACATATACGAATATTGTTACGGTGAGACGACTGGTATAACAGAAACGGACGGGAGATTTTAAAATATTTTTGCGAATCTTTCGTCCCTTTTTTGTTATCCACACTATCCACATAAATTTAGAGTTATCCACAATGTACAAAATCCACAAAAATCGACACTTTTCATCGAACGTACAAAATCTTAAAAAATATGGTGGAAAAAGTTATCCACACAAAAAAACAGGAAAAATGTAGAAAAATGGGGATTTCCACAAAGTTATCCACGTTATCCACACCCAAAGTGGGAAAAACGGGGGATTACTCGGGGATAGAAAAAGAACGAACGTTTTGTAGACTTGTTATAAAAATGACGTTTTGTCGAAAAAAAAAGGAATTCGTATTGACTTTTAAGTAGTCAAATATTAGGAATAAATTTGCAGAAGATGTTTACACAATGGTAAAAAGCTACTATAATGGAAACACTGAAATAAAAAGGAGGCGATAAGATGGCACAGATTACAAAAGACATGACATTTGGTGAGCTGCTTTCCAAATACTATTCTACATGTCCAAAGCTTGTTGACGATCTGATGGAAGCAGGAATGGGTTGCATCGGATGCCCACATTCTCAGATGGAATCTATCGAAGAAGGCGCTATGGGACATGGAATCGATCCAGACCTTTTAGTTGCAAAGTTAAATGCAACACTGGAAGCAAGCCAGGCATAATATAAAATGAGTATAAAAAAGCTCTACGGGGAATTATCCCGTAGAGCCTTTTTAGTATACCAGAGTATGCAGATTAAATATTCGCAAGCTGCTGAACCGCATTCCCGGAAAGGAATGTCTCACAGTGCTCTTCTAAAAATGCAAATGTTGCACCGGATGCACTTTCTAATGCACCGTACTCGGATAACATATTACAGATACGGTTAAAATCTGCGGTGGAATGGTCTGACTGTGCAAGTGCCAGCAGATACATCTCTTCCTGATCATCTTTGTATAATGTATTGGAACCGTGGTACATCGGAGCCAGCAGATGAGCGGCCTTCAGTACATTCTCCATTACAGGGAAAGAAAAGAGCCGGATATTGTTACCGGAATCCTTCTTATCTGTATTATCATCTGAAGTCTCAGAAGCTGCTTTTGGAGTCTGTGCTGCCTGTGCTTCAAAAGATTCCTGAACCTTTCCGAGCAGATCAAGTAAACCTTCTGCTCCTTCCAGCTTGCCTGGAGTATTCTTCTTCTTGGCGTCAGCTATGGAAGAAGGTGCAAATTTTGAAAATCTAGTATCGAGTTCTTCTGGGTCCTCGACTTTCGTAATTATCAGCACGATCGAATCTGCAGAAGGGATGGCCTCGATCATAAGAGGAATATCTTCTGCTTCAAAACCAAATTCGAAGGCTGCCTGTTGCATCATATCGCGGAAAAGTGATTTGGCTTTCTCGGTTCCGTATGCCAGTTCACTGAGCTGTAACTGACGGTCAGCAAGATCGGCACGTGTCAGAGTACAACGGATCTGGTTGTCACTGATTTTTTCAATCTTCATAATCATCACTTCCTTCTAAAATAGTATATCATACAAAATGTTGGATGTTCAATAAATTTAATATAAACAAAGTGGAATATAAAAATAAAAAAGACTTGATTCTTCAAAATGAATCGGATATAATGGCCCTACTGGAAGATAGTTTTCCCTGATAACTGTGTTATTAGAACATCAGGAAAAGAATTTCCTGAATTTTATTTCAATTCCACATTCCGGGTGGAATGAATCTATCAATGACAAATCAGATTAATTACAGCCGTTTCAGGCAGATATTTCACGTTAACAATTTATTTTTACAATTACATAATTGCCGGAACTGTTTTCCAGTTATATTTATCAGTTGCTGCATAGAAGGACAGTATTGTATCACAAGCATCTCCCTGACCGTAAAATATGCGTGACAACCACGGTTATCATCCGGTAAAGAGGAGGAAGCAGTATGGGGGAGAAAGAAGAGATGAAAGAGATGTTTCAGGAACTGACTGGTTTTGAAAAGAAAAATATAAGCCTCAGGATCAATGGGGTACCGGCCAGTCCTATGCAGATCGTACAGGCGCATACAATGTGTGAACACCAGTCCTATATGAGGGATTATGTGCTGAATGACAAAGGCGATGTGAAAGAAGTGTGGTTCCAGAATATAACAATTTAATGGAAGAAAATATGTAAATACCCCGCAGATCAGAACGAAAGTTTTGATGAAAATGTCGAAATATAATGACGTGTATCTAACGTTTTGCTATAATGTCTTCTGTAGGAGGTGCAGCATGGAAGACAGAGGAAGAAATAGCCGCACATATAATAACAGAAAAAAAACAAGTGCAAGACCATCCGGAAGACCGGCTTCGCAGAGCAGAAACAGAAGGACATCCGGACAGACGCCTGGAAGAAGACCGACAGGTAGGAGAAGTTCTGCGGACAGAGCGCGCATGAGAAGAAGACGACAGAGAAACCGCATGATCCAGCTTGTCCTGTTAATAATATTAGTAATTGCAGCAATAGCAGGGATTGTTATATGGAAACGATACAGCCCGTCAAAAGAGCAATATGATATGAAGAAATATTATGGAATTGAAAAAGACGGACAGCTTGGAATCACTGTAGATAACAAGGTCGTAGAGGCCAAGGGTAAATTGTCGGACGGAAAGGCTTATGTTGCGTATGATGTCGTAAGAGATTACATTAACAGCCGTTTTTACTGGGATTCGAATGAGAATGTACTGTTGTATATGCTTCCGAAGGATATGATATCGGTAGATGTGGGCAGCAAGGATTATTCGGTATCCAGAGAGAAAAAGAGCGAAGATTACGTCATTTTAAAAACAGAAGGAAACACAGCATATATCGCGTTGGATTTTGTCCAGCAGTACACCAATATTGATTATGAAATGTCAAGTAATCCGGATCATGTAATGATCAGAACCAAATGGGGCAAAACGGATGTGGCAACTGTAAAGAAGAATACACAGGTGCGTTATCAGGGTGGAGTAAAGAGCCCTGTACTGGCAGAACTCAAGAAAAAAGATGAAGTAACAATCATCGAAAGTGAAGAAAACTGGAAGAAGATCCGCACAAAAGAAGGTGTGATCGGATATGTTAAGAACAATACTCTGAAGAATGAAGAGAAGAAGAACATTACAAGAAAATTCGATGAGCAGAACTATTCAAGCATTTCAAAGGATTACACCATTAATATGGCATGGCATAATGTAACAAATCAGGATGCTAATAAGGGAGTGGCACAGAAGATCGCACAGACCAAAGGTCTTACGACACTGGCACCGACATGGGTGCATGTGGCAGATACCAGCGGCAATATTACATCTATTGCATCATCTGATTATGTAAGTTATGCACATCAGCAGAATATCGAAGTGTGGATGACCGTCAGAGACTTTGACGGAGGAATCAGTTCAGAACAGGAATCTTACGAATTGCTTAGTTATACATCAAGACGTGAAACGCTGATCACACAGCTGATCGCTGAAGCGTTGCGTGTTGGGGTAGACGGTATTAATGTAGATTTCGAGAAGATATCTGATAAATGCGGAGAACATTATATAGAATTCATTCGTGAATTATCGGTGAAGTGCAGACAGAATGGTCTGGTATTATCGGTGGACAATTATGTTCCGAAGAGTTTTAATACGCAGTATGACCGTAAGGAGCAGGGAATTGTAGCAGATTATGTAGTGATCATGGGCTATGATGAATATTATGCGGGTTCCCCTGAGGCAGGACCGGTATCCTCATATAATTATGTAAAAGAAGGTATTGAGGAGACATTAAAAGAAGTTCCGGCTAAAAAAGTTATCAGTGGAATTCCGTTCTTTACACGTCTGTGGAAAGAAACACCGAAGACAGAAGAAGAGCTGGCAAGTGAAAAGGGAACAGATGCGGCAGAGTATTCTGTCAATATAGAAAGTGTGGCATATGGTATGGATAATGCCCAGGCGCAGATTAAGCAGGCTGGGGTTGAGACGACATGGGACAAGAAGGCCGGACAGAATTATGCAACATGGGAAGCAGACGGAGCAAAATACGAGATCTGGCTGGAAGATGCCAAATCCATCGAACCAAAACTTAAGCTCATGCAGAAGTATAAGCTTGCAGGTACCGCTGAGTGGTCTTTGGGACAGGAAAGCACGGATATCTGGAATCTGATTCAAAAATATGTAAATTAATCAAAACTAAATAACAGATAAAATACCTCTTGCAGTCATATAGTAGAATATATGAATTGCAGGAGGTATTTTTATTTGCGAAAAAAAATAGAACTGGCAGTACTGTTACTTTTTCTGGCGGTACTTGTGCTGCTCAGTAAGAATCTGCAAAAACTTGTATCCAGCGGAAATGTAACAGCGAAAAATAAGATAATCGTTCTTGACAGCGGGCACGGCGGGGATGATCCGGGAAAGATCGGTGTGAATCAGGCAAAAGAAAAGGATGTCAATCTTGAGATCGCCAGAAAAATTAAAAAAAGACTGGAGAAAAAAGGCTGGGAAGTTGTAATGACAAGAGAAAAAGATGAGATGCTCGGCGATCCACAGGCCGGAAATAAAAAGATCCATGATATGAAAGCAAGAGTAGAAATCATCAATAAAACAATGCCGCAGGCAGCGGTAAGTATACACCAGAACAGTTATCAGGATGAACAGATACGGGGTGCACAGGTCTTTTATTATTCTCATTCGGAAGAAGGAAAGAGAATGGCGGAGCAGATGCAAAAAGCCCTTCTTACAGTGGATGAGACGAATACAAGACAGGCAAAAGCAAATGATACATACTATCTGCTCAAACGTACGGAAGTACCGACGATTATCGTTGAGTGTGGCTTCTTAAGTAATCCGGAAGAGGCCGCGAAGCTGACCGATACGAAGTATCAGAAGAAAATGGCAGATGCAATTACGAAAGGAATCATTGCTTGTGTGGAAAACTAGAGTGTAGTATAATGAAAATCATGAAAACAATAATAGAGAAAATAGATAAAAATCAAAAAAATACAGATATTATAAGAGAAGCAGGACGGATCTTAAAAGAAGGAGGTCTGGTTGCATTTCCCACAGAGACTGTATATGGTCTGGGAGCCGATGCATTGAATGAAGATGCGGCAAAGAAGATATATGCTGCAAAAGGAAGACCGTCCGATAACCCTTTGATCATCCATATCACGAATATGAAAGCACTGGATAAAATTGTCTCAGAAGTTCCGGAGAAAGCTGTTAAAGTTGCAGAAAAATACTGGCCGGGACCGCTTACAATGATCTTTAATAAGAGTGATATTGTGCCGTATGGAACGACGGGAGGTCTTGATACGGTTGCTGTCAGAATGCCGGTAGACGAGATCGCAAGAGAAGTAATAGATGCGGGTGGCGGTTATATCGCCGCACCAAGTGCCAATACATCGGGAAGACCAAGCCCGACGACTGCACAGCATGTGGCAGAGGATCTGACAGGCAGAGTGGATATGATCGTAGACGGTGGTGCTGTGGAGATTGGCGTGGAATCAACGATACTGGATGTGACAGTAGAGCCGCCGATGATCTTAAGACCCGGAGCGATCACAAAAGAAATGTTCGAAGAAGTAATCGGGGAGGTTACAGTTGACCGGACACTGATCAGACCGGACAGCAAACAGGTGCCGAAAGCACCGGGAATGAAGTACCGTCATTATGCACCAAAAGCAGATCTGACGATCATAGAAGGACCGCTTGAAAAAGTAGTAAAAGAGATTAATAAGCGCGCAAAGGAAAAATCCGAAGCAGGCTATAAGGTAGGAGTGATCGGAACAGAAGAAACCGTAGCTGATTACAAATCCGGTGATGTAAAATGTATCGGAACAAGAGCCGATGAGTCTACGATTGCTGCGAATCTGTTCCGGATATTAAGAGAGTTTGATGACGACCAGGTAGATTATATCTACAGTGAGTCGTTTGATACTGCGGGAATCGGAAGTGCGATCATGAACCGTCTTCTGAAGGCTGCAGGACATCATATAGAAAAATTGGTATGATACATTGCACAACAAGGAGGAGAACAATGTCGAAAGTACAGGTTATGGATCATCCGCTGATTCAGCACAAAATCAACTACATCCGCAATGAGGAAGTAGGATCAAAAGAATTCAGAGAAATTGTTGGGGAGATCGCATCATTGATGTGTTATGAAGCAACAAGAGATCTGAAGATGGAAGATGTTAAGATAAAAACACCAATCTGCGAGATGACAGGTAAGCAGTTAAGTGGTAAGAAATTGGCTGTAGTTCCGATCTTAAGAGCAGGCCTTGGAATGGTAGATGGAATGTTAAATATGATCCCATCTGCAAAGGTTGGACATATCGGTCTTTACAGAGATCCGCAGACATACGAACCGGTGGAATATTACTGCAAACTGCCATCTGACTGCGATGAAAGAGAAGTATTTGTCGTAGATCCAATGCTGGCAACCGGTGGATCATGTATAGCAGCACTTCAGATGCTGAAAGATAAAGGTGTAAAGCATCTGCGCTTTATGTGTATCATTGCAGCACCGGAAGGTGTAAAACATCTGCAGGAAGCACATCCGGATGTAGATGTATATATCGGTGCACTGGACGATCATTTGAATGAACATAAATATATCGTTCCGGGACTTGGTGACGCAGGAGACCGTATTTTCGGAACAAAATAGTGACGAGGAGAAACATATGGGAGATAAAAGAAAGGATTATATAAGCTGGGATGAATATTTCATGGGAGTTGCCAAACTTTCGGGAATGCGTTCTAAAGATCCAAATACGCAGGTTGGATGTTGTATAGTCAGTCAGGATAATAAGATTCTGTCAATGGGATATAATGGTCTGCCGACAGGCTGCTCGGACGATGTATTTCCATGGGGAAGAGAAGGGGACGATCCTTTGGAGACCAAATATGTATATACGGTTCACAGTGAGCTGAATGCGATCCTGAATTACCGGGGCGGCAGTCTTGAAGGAGCCAAATTATATGTATCCTTATTCCCATGCAATGAATGTGCCAAAGCAATCATTCAAAGCGGGATTAAAGAGGTTATCTATGATTGTAATAAATACGAGGGTACAGCTGCGGTAATGGCTTCCATGAAGATGTTTGATGCGGCAGGAGTAAACTATCATAAGTATCACCGCACGGACAGGGAAATTAAGATTTCGTTATAAGATATGAAAAACAGGTTTGGAAAAGGAATTCCGGACCTGTTTTTTTGTATCGCCATGCGTTCGGAAGAAACTGCTGGTGGCGGGTTCTGTAGATACCAAAGTATATAAAAGAGTGGAATAAAGTATGGATAAAAGGACATATAATTAAAAAAAGTAAAAAGAAATAAGAACAATTATGAAGAAATGGGGAACAAAAATTGCAGTAAATTTCCTGGTTCGAGGAATTGTCAGCTTCGCAATTATATTTTTTGTAAACGGATTTCTTGACGGACAGGGGATTTCTGCGTGTGTGGGAATGAATCCTGTCACATTTTTGACATCAGGAATCCTTGGATTTCCTGGGGTTGCCATGCTTTACGGTATAACTTTCTATCAAATTATGTGAACATTGCACAAAGATTAAAAATTTTTAAAAATACCATAGACAAATATAAATTATCAGGTATATAATCAGCCTACAAGTTACGAAGTAGCTTGTATCTGATTTGTAGTTCTAATTGTTAGATTCAAAAGATTCAATGAATTCAGTGCCATATCGGCAAGACGTTTCAGACATTTTTATAATGTATTGAAGGAGGGATAGTATGTGGTAAGCAGAAATCTGGTAATTTGCGACCAGGAAGAGAGATATGCGGCGGCGCTTGCACATTTTTTTATGAAGACCAAGGAATTGGCGCTTGGAGTGCAGGTGTGTAACAGTGTTGCGCAGGCCCTGAGACTGCAGGAGGAATCACCGATTGATATTCTTCTGATCGGCAGCGGTTATCCACAGGAAGAGCGGCAAAAAGTACGGGCAGAAAGTGTGTTTGTTCTGACACAATCGGAAGACGTGGCACATGAGACGCATGAGAAACTTATTAATAAATATCAGTCCGGAGAGGCCATCTTAAGAGATGTGATCGAACAGTGTCAGGAGTCGGTAGAACCGGGGAATTTCTTTCTTGGCACGGTGAAGAAAGAAAAGGTTCGGATCATCGGAATATTTTCCCCTGTTCATCGAAGCAGGAAGACCGGATATGCATTGAGACTGGGGAAAGATCTGGCCAAAACATATAATGTATTGTATCTGAATCTCGAGATGTATGGAGGTATCGGCGGTCATTTTCCTGAGATTGGACAGACAGTCGCAGATGCACTCTATTATTCGAGACAGGAAAAGAAGCATTTAAGAGCAGCACTTGCGGGTATGGTAAAGCATATGGGGCCGCTTGACTATCTTCTGCCAATGAGGATGTCGGAAGATCTGAAGGCAGTAAAGATAGAAGAATGGATGAGATTCATAGAGCAGATTGCCAGCCAGAGTATATATGAAGTGCTGATATTGGATATCGATGAAGGAATCCGGGGTGTATATGAACTTCTGAGGATGTGTACAGAGATACATGTAGCAGTAATAAAAGAGGAGGTGGCGCAGGCAAAGATGTTCCAGTTTGAAGAGGAGTTACATCTGATGGGATACGATGATGTCAGACATAAGATGATAAAAAAAGAACTGGAAGGATGATAAAGAATGATAGAAGCAGAGCAGCTCCATGCAAGAATCCTGGCCAGATTAGATATGACAAGGGACATGGAGGATGAAGAGCTGACAGAATTGATCTATGAAGTACTTCAGGAAGTCTCACAGGAAGAATATCTGCCGCTTGATCAGAAGACAATGCTTGGAAAAGAACTTTTCAATGCATTCCGGAAACTGGATCTGTTGCAGGAATTTCTGGAAGATGATGATATTACAGAGATTATGATCAATGGAACACAAAATATTTTTATTGAAAAGGCAGGGAGGATATCCCAGTCAGATAAAAGATTCTTGTCGGCGGACAAGCTGGAAGATGTGATCCAGCAGATCGTGGCAGGATCTAACAGACTGGTAAATGAGGCATCACCGATAGTGGATGCCAGACTTGCGGACGGATCTCGTGTAAATGTTGTGCTGCCACCGGTAGCGCTGAACGGACCGATCGTTACAATCCGAAAATTTGCAAAAGAAGTAATTACAATGAATAAACTGATGGAATGGCAGTCAATCAATTCAGAAGTATCGGGATTTCTGGCTTCATTAGTAGCCGCCGGATACAATATATTCATCAGTGGTGGAACCGGATCCGGGAAAACCACATTCTTAAATGCATTATCGCAGTACATTCCAAAAAATGAACGCATCATCACAATTGAAGACAATGCAGAATTGCAGATTCAGAATATAAAGAATCTTGTAAGACTGGAGGCAAGGAACGCGAACGTAGAAGGAACCGGGGAGGTCACGATCAGAGATCTGATCAAATCGGCGCTTCGTATGAGGCCGGACCGTATCATCGTAGGAGAAGTGCGCTCGGCGGAAGCAATTGATATGCTTCAGGCACTTATATGTACTATATAATAATTATATATATAACGTATATAAGGATGGAAAATATA
>ERZ824488.1254-NODE-1254-length-28766-cov-4.751384_pt1 | contig 28766 bp, 24 predicted proteins | sample MGYA00519936_ERZ824488 | MGnify/ENA primary metagenome ERZ824488 (study PRJEB31778, sample SAMEA3449153) | human gut metagenome | biome: human gut; feature: human-associated habitat; material: faeces | place: United Kingdom | collected 2010/2012 ... | reverse complement strand
GGCCCATCGCGTGCATCAGAAGGAAGTTGGAAGGGTTCTCCTTCTGGCCGACAACCTGCGAAACGCGCGCGGCCATCGGGACGGCGGACACGCCGGCCGAACCGATGAGCGGGTTGACCTTGCCCTTGGTGATGACATACATCAGCTTGCCGAGCAGCACGCCGCCGAGCGTAGCGAAGGCGAACGCGCACAGGCCGAGCAGGATGATGTAAAGCGTCTGCCACTGCAGGAAGTTTTCAGCGTTGGCCGTCGCGCCGACGGTCACGCCGAGGAAGATAACGATGATGTTGTTCAGCTCGTTCTGCGCGGTTTTGGAAAGTCTCTCCACAACGCCGCAGACGCGGAACAGGTTGCCGAGCATCAGCATACCGATCAGCGAGGTCGCCTCGGGAAGGATCAGGCAGATGACGATGGAAACGATAACCGGGAAAAGGATCTGCTCGGTCTTGGAGACGGGGCGAAGCTGCTCCATCTTGACCGCTCTCTCCTTTTTCGTGGTGCAGAGCTTCATGATCGGAGGCTGGATGAAGGGCACGAGCGCCATATACGAATACGCGGCGATGGCGATCGCGCCGAGCAGTGCGGGCGCAAGCGTTTTCGTTACCAGGATAGCGGTCGGGCCGTCCGCGCCGCCGATGATGCCGATCGAAGCCGCCTCAGGCACAGTAAAGCCGAGCAGCAGCGCGCCGACGAAGGCGATGAACACGCCGAGCTGCGCAGCCGCGCCGAGGAAAAGCGTCTTAGGATTGGCAATCAGCGGAGAGAAGTCGGTCATTGCGCCGACGCCGAGGAAAATCAGCGGCGGGTAAATGCCGGGCTTGACGCCGAGATAGAGAAAATCCAGCAGACCGCCATCGGTTGTAATGGTTTGAATGTCGATGTGGTCCCCGAGGAACAGGTCCATATGGAACAGGTTGGCGCCGGGGATATTTGTCAGCAGCATGCCAAACGCAATCGGCAGCAGCAGCAGCGGCTCGAACTTCTTGACAATGGCCAGATAAACGAGCACGCCCACGATGACGTACATAATGAGCGTTTTCCAGCCGCCGTCGGCCAGAAAGGCTTTGAACCCGGAACGCTCAAATATCATACCTATGGTATCAAACAAGTCTCCCATTGGGTGTGTCACTCCTCTTCAATTCATTTCGTTTGCCTGTGTATTTTTCAGGAAATGACGAAGAGCGGGTCGCCGGCGTTGACCGATGCGCCCTCGCTGACCGAAACGGCGGAAACCGTTCCGTCGCAGGGGGCCATAATCTCGTTTTCCATTTTCATCGCTTCGATGATGCAGAGCACGTCGCCGCTCTTGACGGCAGCGCCCTGCTTGGCCAGAACCTTGAGGACGGTACCCGGCAGCGGCGAGGTGACCTTCTCCCCATTGCCGGCGGCTGCGGGAGCGGGAGCCGGCGCGGCGGCAGGAGCAGCGGCGGGAGCGGCCTTGGGCGCCTCCTGAGCAGGTTCAGGAGCCTTGGTGTAGGTGGCGTTGGGGTCCGCGTCCTCGACGACGACCTCGTAGCTTGTGCCGTTTACGGTGACAATATACTTTTTAGCCATAATGTTACTACTCCTTTATTTCTGAATTTTGGTGATGGAAATGACGTTGAACGCGCATTTCTCCTCACCTCTGGCCGCGGCAATCGCAGCCGTCGCGACGGCAACCACCGTTTCTTCGTCCAGCGCGCCTGAAACAGGCTTCTGCACGGGCGCCGGTGCGGTTTCCCGCTCCGCCGGCTTCGCAGCCGACTTGTTCTTGAAGATCAGATTGAATACGAACAGCACGGCCCAGATGATGGCCAGAATCAGAAAAACGACTACGATGCCGATCAAAGCGATCTTCAAACCATAGAGCAGCTTTTCCGAAAAAGGCGCATTCGGATTCAGGTTTTCCATACCCGAGCTGAAGGTTTCGACCCACGAGCTGTCCGCGGCAGCAGACGCTGCCGACAGGGTATTCAATATGCTCAAGCTCTCACACATCCCTTCCGTAATGAGCGGTCAGCCGGTTATCGCCCCACACTGACCCATTATATTATTACTTTGTATTTTATATCAAAACTGCGCAAATTGCAATAGGAGAGGTAAAAAAAACACAAAAAATAATTCCAAATCCGTCTTGCGTAAAAACGCGCTTTATGGTAGAATAGCCAAAAAGAAAAGGAAGGCTGAGATTATGGCGGATTTACGGGAAAACATTGCGCGCGTTCTCCTCACGGAGGAGGAAATACAGAGCAAGGTGGCGGAGATGGCCGCCCAAATATCGGAGGATTACAGGGACAAGCAGCTTTTGCTCGTCGGCATTCTCAAAGGCTCGATGGTCTTTATGGCCGACCTGATGCGGCGGCTGTCTATCAATGCGAAAATCGATTTTATGTCGGTGTCGTCCTACGGCTCGTCCACCGTTTCCTCGGGACAGGTGCGGATCATCCTCGACCTCAAGCGCCCGATTGAGAATTACGACCTGCTGCTGGTGGAGGACATCCTCGACAGCGGCGCCACGCTGTCCTATCTCAAGGAACTGCTGACGGCCCGTCAGCCGAAGTCCATCCGCATTGCGACGCTGCTCGACAAGCCCGAGCGGCGCAAATCCAACATCACGGCCGATTACAAAGGCTTTGAGATTCCCGACGAATTCGTCGTCGGCTACGGGCTGGATTACGACGAGGATTACCGCAATCTGCCCTACATCGGCGTTCTGAAGCCGGAAGCCTACGCGTAACACCGCAAGAGCCGTGTTCGCATAGAAAAAGCGGCAAAAAGAGGAGCCTTGTTCCGGCAACGGAACAAGGCTCCTCTTTGCATTTTGCGGATAAAAAACCGATGCTTGCGCAAAAGCGATACGGAAGCCGCCGGATATGCGGCGCAATCCTTGCGGCAATTCAGACCGTTTTACGCATCCCCGTTTGGCAGCCGAAGCCTCTAAAGCCATTGCTTTTTCAAAACCGCGAGCCTGTTTTCGCGCAAGCCGCCTGTGTATGCCCTTAAAAAGCGCCGCTATGCAGCGTGTAGCTTTCGCTATCCGGCACAATGTAACCGCTGCCCATTTGCCGCAAAACGGCAGCAGAAAAAGGGGCGATACAAACAGAGAACTGCAAAAAGGCAGCGCTCGCCAAGGCTGAAATCTCAGCCTTGACGGCCGCTGTCCGTCCTGCTGATGGCAATTCAGGGGAGCAGCAGCCCAAAGCGCCGCCGCTCCCCTTATTGTCAGTCCTCAACATCGATTCTTTCGATTTTGAAAATAACCGGTCTCGTTCCGTCATTACAGCAAGCTATCATAACCTTATCATCATTGGTCCATCCATGCATAATCGCACCGCCTTGAAGCGCCGCGTAGATATACCGGCTGATGCAATCCCAGGCTTCCGAACAAAACGGCACGCCTTCCGTACCGCAATGCATTGTCCCGGGAGAAAGCAAAACGCTCTCGTCAGGCTTTCCGCACTTCGTTAATGTTCCCGCTCCCATATGCCAGTAATCATCCCGCTCGTCGTTGCGATAAAACATAAACTCATCGCCCACATTATAGCAAGGACATTTTCCGCTGTCCGGCACAGCGCAATACTCGGTCTGCAATTCGGGAAACAGCTTTTTGTCTAATACTGTAACTTTGACTCTGTACTCCATAGCAAATTTTTCCTTTATAATCTGTATTTACTTATTGTTCTTACGATAACGCGAAGTCGGCGGAACGACTATGACGAGGGTATGACATTCGAAAGCGGGCACGATATAACCTTGTGCGAAGCATTTCCTCTATACCATATTGGCAGGAAAGCAAGTCATTCCCGCACATTCAATTCTTTTTTCAAAGCCGTTACACCAGCCCGTCGGCGGCCGCGAGCATATAATCGATGGAATCGCAGAGCGCAATCCAGCTTGCCTCGATGATGTCGGTCGAGACGCCGACCGTGCGCCATACGCTGCGGCTGTCGCTCGACTCGACCGAAACGCGGACCTTCGCGGCGGTGGCGGCGTCGGAATCGATCACGCGCACCGTATAGTCGGTCAGCCGCATCTCGCCCAGCACGGGATAAAAGCCGCCGAGCGCCTTGCGCAGCGCGATGTCGATGGCGTTGACCGGCCCCTTCCCCTCCGAGGCGACGAGCGCTTCCGAGCCCCCGACGGCGATTTTCAGCAGGCAGCCGGTGAGCACGTCGGGCTTGGTGGGGTCGCTGAGTACGATTTTGAAGTCCAGCAGTTCAAAATAGCGTTTGCGGCGGCCGAGGGCGTCCAGCATCATCAGCGCCAGCGAGCCGTCGGCGTTCTCGTACTGGTAGCCCAGCCGCTCCTCGTTCTTGATGCGCGCGAGCAGCTCGGTGACGCAGGGATCGTTTTTGGCCGTATCGGGCGCAAGCTCGCGCAGCCGCTTGGCGACGGCGGCCCGGCCGCTCTGGTCGGAAATGAGGATGCCGCTGCTGTTCCCGACCTGCGCGGGGTCGGTGTGCTGAAAGGCGGAGGACCACTTCTCCTCCCCGTCGATATGGGCGCCCGCCTTATGCCGGAAGGCGTAGCCGCCGACGTAGGGCGCGCGCTCGTCGAACGCGATGTTGGTGATGTCCGCAATCCGCCGCGCGCTGCCGGTCAGCAGCCGCAGCCGGTCGGGCGGCAGGACGGAAAGCCCCATTTTGATCTGCAAATCGGGGATGACCGTACACAGGTCCGTGTTGCCGCAGCGCTCGCCGATGCCGCAGAAGGTGCCGTGGACGTCCGACGCGCCGCCCTCGACGGCAAACAGCGTATTGGCGACGGCCAGCCCGCAGTCGTTATGGCAATGGATGCCCACCGGCACGGACAGCGCCTTGCAGACCTCGCGGACGACGCGCTTGACCTCGCCGGGCATCGAGCCGCCGTTCGTATCGCAGAGCACCACGCGTTCGGCGCCGGCATTGACCGCGGCGACGAGCGTTTGCAGCGCATAATCGGGGTCGGCGCGGAAGCCGTCAAAAAAATGCTCGCCCTCGAAGATGACGCGTTTGCCGTTTTCGCGGCAATAGGCCACGCTGTCGGCGATCATCCGCAGATTTTCGTCCCCGCTGGTGCGGATGACCGAGACGACCTGCGCAAGGCTGCTTTTGCCGTAAAGCGACACATATTCGTCGGCCAGCGCGACCGTTTTTTTCAGCAGCTCGTCCTCGCACGCGGCGACGCCCTCCCGACATGTGGAGTGGAAGGCGACGGGCTTGAGTGTGCGGAAACGCACCCGCTCGCGCTTAAGCTGCAAAAACAGCTCTTCGTCCTTCGCCACGGCGGCGGGCGCGCCGGCCTCCGCAAAGCCGATGCCGAGCGCGTCGAGTATATCCAGTATTTTCAGCTTGTCCTTGACGGTATAGGAGACCGAGGCGCTCTGCGCGCCGTCGCGCAGCGTGGTATCCAGCACGCCGATGCTTTTTTTCAATGCGTTGCAGCCCTCTTTCACAGAAAGAGGCGTCTGCGCCGCAAACGCCTCTCTACACTGCTTGATTTACTTGTCGTACAAGTCTATGATTTGTTGGATTTCCTGATTGATCTGGGTTTTCACGGCTTCGAACGCGGAGGTGATATCCGCGCTCCTGTTCTGAACAAGAGCAGCCAGCACCGTGTTCATCTGTCCGAAATTGTACGCTTCGCCGGCGTCGTAAATGATATTGCCGAAGATAATGTCAAGCAGCATGCAGCCGGTCATGGTATTGCTGATGATACATCCCAGGAAAAGTCCCGGTATGGCAGCAGGGGTAAATACGGGAAGAATCGTCAGGGCTTCCGAGAAGCGGACCTGAATGGCATAATTAGCCAGTCCCAGAGCGTTGGCTAACATGGTCAGCACAACATAGAGAGCAGCGATCACCGCTCCGTGTACGAGGTACAGTACTTTTTTGTTCATTTGTTTTCTCCTTTAGTTTTGTTTTACGAGTGGAAGGTCACGAACACTCGATTCATTTTACGCCGGGAATCGGCGAGCCCTGTAAGACCTTGTTTTTATGGGCTGTACAACTGTTTTAGTATAACAATAATCTGGGAAAAGTCAAGCCCTGTGTCAAAATATCCAATAGTTGCATTTTCTGCGTAAAAATGCGAAAATATAAGATAACGCATTGATTGCAAGAAAGTAAGGAGAAGTATATGTATATTATCGCAGGGCTGGGGAATCCCGGCAAAGAATATGAAAATACGAGACATAATATCGGTTTTGATGTCATAGACAGATTAGCAGAGGAAGAAAATATTGCTGTCATGGAGAGTAAACACAAGGCGTTGATCGGCAAAGGCTACGTGGCAGGGCAGAAGGTGATCCTGGCGAAGCCCCAGACCTTCATGAACTTAAGCGGAGAGAGCATCCGTGAGATCGTGGATTATTATAAGGTGGACGATACCTCGGAGCTGATCGTGATCTCCGATGATATCAGCCTGGATGTGGGACAGATCCGCATCCGCAAAAAGGGCAGCGCCGGCGGACATAATGGACTCAAGAATATCATCAAGATGTTAGGGCATGATACTTTTACCCGTGTCCGCATGGGCGTAGGTGAGAAACCGAAGAATTATGATCTGGCAGATTATGTATTGGGACATTTCCCGGTGGAAGAACGTAAGGTTATGGATGATGCTACGAAGACCGCCGCAGAAGCGATCCGTATGATCATCACCGAGAGCGCGGATGCTGCCATGAACCATTTTAACAGTAAGAAAGCGTGAAAAAATGCAGGCACTACTTGCGCCATTGAAAGAACTGGCGGAATATGATGAGGTCCGTAAGATCGTCAGACAGGGAAAGGGAACGGTTGCCCTGTCCGGATGCGTGGACTCACAGAAACTTCATATGATCTACGGACTCAGCGATGGCCTGAAATACAAGGTCATCGTTACTTATAATGACTTAAAAGCCAAGGAGATCTACGAGGAATACCGCTTTTATGACAGAAATGTCATGCTGTATCCGGCGAAGGACCTGATCTTTTTCCAGGCAGATATTCACGGTAATCAGCTGGTACAGGAGAGGATCAAGACCTTGCGCAGAGTCGTGGAGGGCAAGCCTGTCACCATCGTCACCACCTATGCGGCACTGATGACACCCCAGGTGCTGTGGGAGGAGAAGGACATCATCCACACCGAGCGGGGCGGTAGTCTGGACGAGAGTAAACTGGCATCCCGGCTGGTAGCTATGGGATACGAGAAAGCCTATCAGGTGGAAAGCCCAGGGCAATTCTCCGTGCGTGGCGGTATTGTGGATATTTTTGACCTGACGGAGGAGAATCCATACCGTATCGAACTGTGGGGGGATGAAGTGGAATCCATCCGCAGCTTCGATATCTTAAGCCAGCGTTCCATTGAGAAGCTGGAGAGTATCACGGTCTACCCGGCGACGGAGTTCGTGCTGTCTGAGGAGCAGATTTGCAAGGGAATCGCCAGACTGGAGAAGGAAGCCGCCAAACAGGAGAAAATTTTCCGGGATGCCCACCGGCCGGAGGAAGCCCACAGGATCGCCACCCAGGTAAGCGAGTTGAAGGAACAGCTGTTGGAATTCCAGAGCAAAGCGAACCTGGAAGGATATATCCGATATTTTTATGAAAATACGGTGACTATGCCGGAGCTGCTGGCGGATATGGCGGGACGATCTCTGGTCTTCTATATTGATGAACCGGCGCGGGTGAAAGAGCAGGCTGATGCTATAGAACTGGAATTCCGGGAGAGCATGGAGCAGCGTGCGAGAAAAGGCTATGTGCTGCCGGGACAGATGAATATTCTCTACAGCGGAGAGCAGGTGGCGGCCACATTGGAGAAAAATGCCGTGGTGACACTGGCTACCATGGAGACCAAGTACGGCTATTTCAGGACAGAGAAGCACGTGGATATTGCAGCCCGCAACATTGCCCCCTATAACAACAGCTTTGAATCCCTGGTAAAAGATCTGAAAAAATATAAAAAAAGCGGATATCGGGTGCTGTTACTGTCCGGCTCCCGTACTCGCGCAAGACGTCTGGCAGAGGATCTGCGGAATGCGGAAGACGGCGGTGCGGGACTCACGGCAGTATATACGGAAGACCCCATGCGGGAAGTACAGCCCGGAGAGATCCTGACCTATTACGGTCATGTAAATAAAGGATTCGAATACCCATGGCTGAAATTCGTAGTGCTGTCCGAGAGTGATATTTTCGGGTCGGAGAAACGTAAGAAGAAAAAGAAAAAACTCTACCAGGGGCAGAAGATCAACGATTTCAATGACCTGAAGATCGGTGATTATGTGGTGCATGAGACTCATGGACTGGGGATATACAAAGGCATCGAGAAGGTAGAGGTGGAAAACATTGTCAAGGACTACCTGAAGATCGAGTACCGGGACGGCGGCAATCTGTACATTCTCGCCACCGGACTGGATGTGATCCAGAAATATGCCTCTGCGGATGCGGCGAAGAAGCCGAAGCTGAATAAGCTGGGTGGCAAAGAATGGGAACATACCAAGACCAAGGTCCGCAGTGCGGTCAGCGCCGTGGCAAAGGATCTCGTGGAGCTGTATGCGGTGCGCCAGCAGAGTGAGGGCTATGCCTTCGGAAAAGACACGGTATGGCAGCGGGAGTTTGAGGAAATGTTTCCTTTCGAGGAGACGGAGGATCAGCTGAGTGCTATCGCGGACACCAAGGCCGATATGGAAAGCCATCGGATCATGGATCGTCTGATCTGCGGAGATGTGGGATATGGTAAGACAGAGATCGCGATCCGCGCTGCCTTCAAAGCAGTACAGGAGGGCAAACAGGTGGTATATCTGGTGCCTACCACCATTTTAGCACAGCAGCATTACAACACTTTTGTGCAGCGAATGAAGGATTTCCCGGTCAATATTGCCCTGATGAGCCGTTTTCGCACATCTTCGGAGATCAAAAAGACAGTAAAAGATCTGGAAAAGGGAATGGTGGATATCGTCATTGGTACTCACAGAGTATTGTCGGCGGATGTGAAGTTCAAGGATCTGGGTCTGTTGATCATCGATGAGGAGCAGCGTTTTGGCGTGGCTCATAAGGAGAAGATCAAGAAACTAAAAGAGAACGTGGATGTGCTGACCCTGACGGCAACACCGATTCCCCGTACCCTGCACATGAGCCTCATCGGTATCCGGGATATGAGCGTGCTGGAGGAGGCTCCCAACGACAGGCTGCCGATTCAGACTTTTGTCTGCGAATACAACGATGAACTGGTCAGAGAGGCTATTGTCCGGGAGATGGCCCGGGGCGGACAGGTCTACTATGTCTATAACCGTGTGAATAACATTGCGGATATTGCGGCACAGATCGCGAAACTGGTGCCGGAAGCAAATGTGGCCTATGCCCATGGACAGATGAAGGAGCATGAACTGGAACGGATCATGTTTGATTTCATCAACGGAGAGATCGATGTGCTGGTGTCCACTACTATTATAGAGACCGGGCTGGATATCTCTAATGTAAACACCATGATCATTCATGACTCGGATAATCTGGGGCTGTCCCAGTTGTACCAGCTCAGAGGCCGTGTGGGACGCTCCAACCGGAATGCCTATGCGTTTCTGATGTACAAGCGGGACAAAATGTTAAAGGAAGTAGCGGAGAAACGGCTGGCGGCGATCAAGGAATTCACAGATCTGGGTAGCGGTTTCAAAATTGCCATGCGGGACCTGGAGATCCGTGGGGCCGGGAATCTGCTGGGGATGAGCCAACATGGCCACATGGAAGCCGTAGGATACGACCTCTACTGCAAAATGTTGAATGAGGCGGTGCAGAATCTGAAGGGAATCCATACGACGGTGGATTTCACCACGGTGATCGACCTGGATGTGGATGCATATATTCCGGCGGAATATATTGTGAATGAAACGCAGAAACTGGATATTTATAAGCGCATCGCCGGCATTGAGACGCTGAAAGAGCGGGATGAGATGAAGGATGAGCTGTTAGACCGTTTTGGCAATATCCCCAAGGCAGTGGACAATCTGCTGCGGATCGCACTGATCCGCATGGCGGCACACGCACTGGATATGACGGAGATCAAGGGCAAAAACGGCCGGATCACCTTTAATTTCCGACCGGATGCAGCCATAGACCCGCTGAAGATCCCCGCGTTTCTGAAAAAGCATGGAGAGGAAATGAGCTTCACCGCATACGGCAATCCGTTTTTTACCTATAAATACAAAAAAACGGGACTGGTAGAGACCGATGCGGAACTCCTGATGGGGAAAACCGAGGAATTATTGGAAGAAATGAAAGAACTGGTGCTGGAAAAATTGCCGGCTCAGGAAAATTAAGAGACTTTTATGGGACATTAAAAGAGATACCTTCTTATCAGAACAGCAAACAAAAGGCTTCTGATAAGGAGGTATTTTACTATGAAGGGATATGTAACAGCCAGCGGATACATGGGATATGTGGAGAACGAATATATCTTATTTGCCAGCGAAGATGACTATTTTGATTACATGGAGGCTATTTAGGGACAGCAACATACCAGTCATAAAAAGGTGTCAGGGTGAACCTGTCTTTGAACAGATCGACCTCTGTGTAGTAAATAATATAAATACTGTCAGTGGATATGGTATCGTAATTGATGCGCGTATTGACCCGGATTCCGTCAGCGGTGGTAAAGGCAGCCGGAGCCGGGGCAACATCATAGGTAACGGTAGCCAGGTACTGGGAAGGCAATGTCCGTGTATACAGAAGCAGTCTGGGCCATTGCGTTGCCTTTTCCGCGCTGATCGTAGTCAGGCCAAGCGTCTTGCACTGTTTCATCGAATACGCAACACAGTCTTCTACACCTTTGGAAAAATAAGCGTTTGTAGTTTCTGCATACTTGGTGTAATAGTCCTTTTGAAACAGAACCAGACAGATGAGGAAGAATGCAGTGGTGCAGCCTGTAAAAATCCTGCCGAGAGATTGAGACTTCCCCTTCAGGAGGCAGGAACATTTCCAGATACCGTATGCCTCGCATAAGACAAGCGGGATATAGAGATCATTGATCTGATGCATCCTGGCGGTGACCAGCAGCGAGGTGATTCCACCTCCCACCAGCTGGGCAAACAGGAAGAATTCCCAGCAAAACACATGCTGCCGCACAGAACGAATCAGCCGGTACAGCATACAGCCGATTCCGATCAGGATAAAGACGCGGCCGATATCGTAAAATAATCCCCAGGGCAGTAGAAAGTCATAGGGACTTCCGGTATCCTGCAATAACAATAAATGCGCTGTGTTTTTGAAATTCGCATAAACAGAACTTAGGGAAAAAGCAATCTCTCCGCCGCGATACCCCTGTGTTTTGGGAATAGTGATCCAGGGTAAGGCGATCTCCGGCAACAGTCCCTGATTGACCAGGACAAATAAAAGCAACGGTAATGCCAGGACAAACAGGAGCAGAACAGACAGAACGCTGTAACGGTTGCAATGGATTTTATGATAGCGGATCCCGTAACATACCTGCAGAGCCAGCAGGATGGGAAGCATAGGCCAGATCACTGCGTAGCAATAGAGGGAGAGACCGTAAAAAAGTGCCGCGAGCAACAGATAACGGTTGCCATTCATGCCCCGTACGAAAAAGTACAGACCAAACATGAGAAAACCGGGGGCCATATTGGCATCCAATGCCCAACGACAGGCCATGATGTGCCAGGGACAGACGCTTAAGGCGAATAAGGCCCAGAGACCCGCAGTGTGGCCGAACATTTCCTTTACCAGACAATAGACGCACCAAAGCGTTAGAATACCTACCAGTGCCTGAGGAAGCCTTCCGAGAAAAGTAGTGGGAATCCCTTTGTTCAACAGTAGGAGAGGAGTGAGAAGCCAGGAGTACATGGCACTCTGCCCGTCTCCCCAGCTGGACATATAGATGGGGAATGCATAGCCTGCGGAATCCCGGCCTTCGTGTAAAAGGTCATAGGAGTTCAGCAGGACAAAAGCCTCATCCTGATGTAGGCCACCGGGCACCCGGGACAGGTATAACAGACGCAGAAGTGCTCCCAGTAACAGAATCAGAACCGGACAATAACGTCTGTAAAAAGTGTTACTATCGGAAAGGAATTTTGAATGCATAAAAATACCTCAATTCTTAGAATGATAATACAGATTGATTATAGCAGATATTGACGGCAAATTCAGTATTTTCGTTAAATTTTTAATTTATGTCTGGCACCTTTACCGACGCCATATATTTGTGTTATAGTACAAATGTAAAGAGAAAATGTAAGGGGTTTCAACGGCGCACTGTGAGGAATACCGGAGAGATTCCGATACAACATTTGGCAAAAATGCAGATGGGAGTTTATATTATGGAACTGACTGAGAAAAAGGAATTTGACCTGCTCTCCCTGGGAGAGATCATGCTGAGATTATCACCGCCCGATAACGAACGTATCACCAGAGGCGACAGCTTCAGCAAGCAGGCCGGAGGTGCAGAACTGAATGCCATCACCGGTGCGGCAATGCTCGGATTGCGCTGCGGTATTATCTCCAAGCTCCCGGCCAATGACCTGGGTGTATATATTAAGAACCGTGTACGTCTCTGCGGCGTCAGCGATGACTACCTGGTATACGACGATGATAAGGATGCGAGACTGGGCGTGTACTATTATGAGAATGGTGCTTATCCGAGAAAACCCCGTATCGTCTATGACCGTAAGAATACTTCTATCAATAAACTGAGTGTTGCGGATTATGATGACAGCCTGTATAGCGATACCCGTTGCTTCCATACCAGTGGTATTACACTGGCGCTGAGCCCCGAGCTGAGAGCAACCGCCATTGAGATGATCAAGCGTTTCAAGGCGCAGGGAGCCATCATCTCCTTCGATGTGAACTTCCGCGGCAATCTGTGGACCGGTGCTGAGGCGAAGGAATGCATCGAATCCATTCTGCCTTATGTAGATATCTTCTTCTGCTCCGAAGACACCGCACGCCTGACTTTCCTGAAGGAAGGCGATGCCAAGAGCATTATGAAGAGCTTCACGGAGGAGTATCCGATTTCCATCGTGGCATCCACACAGCGTATCGTACATAGCCCGAAGCGTCATACCTTCGGTTCTATTATCTACAGCGCCAAGGATGATACCTATTATGAAGAAGCGCCTTACACCGATATCGAAGTCGTAGACCGTATTGGAAGCGGTGATGCCTATATCTCCGGTGTCCTGTATGGACTGCTGGCACATCCCGGTGAATACCAGCGGGCACTGGAATACGGTAATGCCATCAGTGCACTTAAGAACACTATCCCCGGTGACCTGCTGTGCACTGACCTGAAGGAGATCCAGGGGATCATCAAGGAGCATAAGTCCACCGGACGCATTGCGGAGATGGATCGCTAAAGCATTTCCCCTTCTTATCTGATCAAAGAAATAGAACAGACAAAGCTCTGTCATGTCAATTTAAGTGCATGACAGGGCTTTGTCTGTTTATTTTTAACAATAATAAGCCTAAAATATATTAAAAAGTCTGCTATACAAGATTAAATTAGTTTGATATACTAAAGATTGATATAGTACTAAAAGCAGGATGTTATCAGATGGAAGATTTGAGAAACAGAAGGGAGACAGCAATTTGGAAAAGGAAGACCGTATCCGGCAGAAAGAACAATGGAAACAACTGTCTCCTTCTGAAAAATGGCAGTATTTTATAGACTATTATCTGTGGGTTACCATAGGCGTGACAACGGGAATCGTCATTCTGATCTTCCTGATCGTGCATTTTGCCACCAAGACAAGCTTCGTCATGGGAGTCATGGCAGTGAATACGGACGGAGAGCACATCGAAGCCACCGGCCCGGATTATTTTACAGATTTCCTGCGGGAACACGGTGTGATGTCCAAACGGGATGTGGTGAACCTGAATTATACGATCTGGATCGATCCGAACTCGGATTCCGACGTGGATTCCACGAATCTCAGCACAATCCAGGTATTGTTCATGACCCGGTCGGTGGATGTGTTTTTTTCTGACGAAGAGTTTTTGAAGCTCATGGGCGGCACGGATTATCTGGTGGATTTAAGGGATTATCTGCCTCAGGAGCTATTGGACAGATATGAAGATCAGCAGATCAAAGTGTTAAATACCATGACGGGAGAGACGATCGTGGCAGGGATCTGGCTGGAAGATAATGCCTGGGTGCAAAAGACCGGCTGGTATGAGCACACGGCAGCGGTAGGACTGGCGGATGGCATGAAAAACCCGGAACTGGCGGTGGCGTTGTTGGAGGAAATATTGAATGCGGAATAAGGATGAAAAACATTACCGGGGCATAGAAAAGCTGACGGACAATCCGTTTTTAAATCTGTATCATATCGATGCACTGGGGCGGGATGGCATGCCGTTTCACTATTATTTTGCTTCCCGCAATGGTGAGGATAATATCAAACATAAGACTCATAGCCTGCGCCCGGAAGGTATGGCGGTCTATGCGGTAACGGAGGATGGACAACATCTGGTACTGGTGCGGCAGTACCGTTACCCCATGGACGATTATCTCTATGAACTGCCAGCAGGATTGATCGAGCCGGGAGAGACGGCTTCGGAGGCTGCCTGCCGGGAGATGATCGAGGAGACCGGATGGAAACTGGAGGTTTATGAAGGCGGGGAACCGGCATTCCGCAGAGGCTTTTTCCTGGCACAGGGGCTGACGGACGAGAGCGGCAGTATGATCTTCGGCACGGTGACAGAGCAGGTGGGACAGCAGATGGAGAACACTGAGGATATTCAGGTGATACTGGCGGACAGACAGGAGGTACTCCGGATCCTGAGACAAGAGCGGGTATCCATGCGCTGCGGACTGATGCTGATGCAGTTTTTGAAGGCAGAAGCGGAAGCACCGTTTGATTTTTTACATTTGTGACAGATATATCAACAGAAAGCATAAAAGACAGGGGCGCACTTGCCGCTCGGAGAAGTTTGGAAATGACGATTTTGGGAAAGCGGATGCTGATTTTTAGATAGATTTTTATTCCGGAAAGAAAGAGGTAAAAGTATGGCAATCAGATACATAGAACAGGACAGAACCTTCTGGCTGGATACAGAACACACCAGCTACATCATGGCTGTTGTGGATGAGGAGAATTTTGTGGGGCATGTATACTACGGGCAGAAATTGCAGTATACCGAAGGCACACCGGCACCGGTATATCTGATGCGCACCGGAGAAGCACCTTTTGTTCCTTCCAAAAATAACAGAGAACGGGTCTCTTTTTTGGACTCTTTCCCTATGGAGTATCCGGGGAACGGGTTAGGAGACTACAGAGAGAGTGCTGTCTCCATCCGGACCGTGGGAGGACATGTGGGAGTGCAGCTAAATTACGTCTCCCATGAGATCGTAAAGGAGAAGCCCGCGCTTCCCGGACTACCTTCTACTTTTCCGGGAGAGGAGGATTGCGACACTCTGATCCTGCACCTGGAGGACCAGACGACCGGTTTGACGGCAGAACTGATCTATACTACATTTGAAAAAGTAGATGTGATCACCCGCAGTGTAATCCTGAAAAATACAGCAGAACAGCCGATTTATCTGACAAAAGTTATGTCTGCCTGCCTGGATCTGGATTGCACGGATGAAAAGTATGACATCCTTACCTTGCACGGTTCCTGGGGGAGAGAACGTCAGATGGAGAGGAGAAGCCTGATGCATGGTAAGCAGAGCGTTGGGTCTGTCAGAGGAGAATCCTCCCACCAGGAGCATCCGTTTATTGCATTGCTGTCAGAAAATGCAACGCAGGATACCGGTGAAGTCTACGGCATGCATTTTGTATATTCCGGTAATTTCCTGGCACAGGCAGAGCTGTCACAGTTCGACTCCGTCCGTATGACTATGGGAATCCATCCGGAGAATTTTGTATGGAAACTGGAGCAGGGAGAAAGCTTTGCTGCGCCCGAAGTAGTAATGACTTATTCTTCAGAGGGACTTAGCGGTATGACACATCATTATCATGATATGTACCGCGAGCATCTGATCCGTGGAGAATACCGGGATAAAAAGCGTCCGATCCTGATCAATAACTGGGAAGCTACGTACTTTGATTTTAACACCGATAAATTATTAAAGATTGCAAAGCAGGCATCAAAGCTTGGGATCGAAATGTTGGTCATGGACGATGGTTGGTTCGGACACCGTAATGATGACAGCACGAGCCTGGGTGACTGGAAAGTCAATGAGAAAAAGCTGCCGGGAGGTCTGAAACTTTTGGTGGATCGGGTAAATGCCATGGGACTTAAGTTCGGTATCTGGTTCGAACCGGAGATGATCTCGCCGGATTCGGATCTGTACAGAGAGCATCCCGACTGGGCAATCTCCATTCCGGGCCGTGTAGGAAGCCTGTGCCGGAATCAGTATGTACTGGATCTGTCCCGGAAGGAAGTCAGAGATCATGCTTTTGAAAGCGTGGCGGCAGTGCTGCACAGCACCAATATCGAATATGTGAAATGGGACATGAACCGTCAGCTGTCGGATCTGGGCAGCGTGGAACTGCCTGCGGATCGTCAGGGAGAGTTGTACCACAGATATGTGTTGGGGGTATACGAACTGCAGGAGAGACTGCTTGCGGAATTTCCTCATCTGCTCTTAGAGAATTGCTCCGGGGGTGGAGCGAGATTCGATCCTGGCATGCTGTATTACAGCCCGCAGATCTGGTGTTCCGATGATACGGATGCAATTGAGAGACTGAAGATTCAGGAAGGAACGATGCTGCTGTATCCATTATCCACCATTGGAGCACATGTGTCGGATTGTCCGAATCACGCGTTGGGCAGAAGCACACCCTTCGAGACGAGAGGTCATGTGGCATTGGCGGGTACCTTCGGCTACGAGCTTGATATCACGAAGATTCCTGAGGAGGACAGGCAGCAGATCCCTGCACAGACCGCTATGTATCACAAATACAACGATCTGATCCGCAGGGGAGATTACTGGCGGATCGCGTCATATTTAGAAAACGGCAGCTACGACTGCTACATGGTAGCTTCCAAGGATAAAAAGGAAGCGCTGATAACTTATGTACAGGTATTATCAAGACCGAATTTTCACAGCAGAAGAGTGCGTCTGAAAGGGTTGTCACCGGAAAACCGCTACCGCATAGAGGAGACCGGAGAAGTACTCGGCGGTGATGTGCTGATGCAGGCCGGCATGTTAATAGCACCTTTGTGGGGTGACTACCGCAGCAGGCTGATCCATTTGATTGAGGCGTAAAACTGGGCAGGAGCATGCCTTGACATAAGATTTTCAGATTACTAAGATTTAAGTAGGGTTGATGATTTAACGGAGATGACAGTGAAAATAGCGATAAGGAGTACGAAATTATGGCAAAAGCAGTAAAATTAGCAGATATCGCAGAACGGGTAGGAGTCAGCACGGTAACAGTGTCAAAAGCACTGTCCGGACAAAAAGGCGTCAGTGAGGAAGTAAGGGAAAAAATCCACAGTATTGCGAAAGAACTGGGTTATCAGCAGCCGTCAGCGGCAAGAAAAAGTCAGAACCAGAAGAGCTACAATATCGGCATTTTGATCTCTGAGAGATTTTTGGATAAATATGAGTCCTTTTACTGGCAGATGTATCAGTCGGTAGCTACCAGAGCCACAGCAAAGGAATGCTTTACCATGCTGGAGGTCATCGGAATGGCAGAGGAAGAGAATGGCAGATTGCCGAAGCTGGTACAGGAACGCAAGGTGGATGGCATTATCGTCATTGGTAAAATGATGGATGATTACCTGCAGCATTTGAATACAGAAGCTGGGATCCCTGTGATCTATCTGGATTATTATAACGGAAGGGAAGCCAGTGATTCCGTGATCTCCAACAGCTACTACGGAACCTATGAGCTGACATATTATCTGTACCGGATGGGACACCGCAAGATCGCTTATGTGGGAACCGTGCTGGCCACCGAGAGCATTACGGACCGGTATTTCGGTTATCAAAAGGCTCTTTTAGAGCTGGGACTGGAACAGAAGAAGGAATGGGTGCTGGATGATCGTCATATTGAGACCGGCAAGATCGATACGGTGAATATGTTGCAGCTTCCGAAGGATATGCCTACCGCATTCGTATGCAACTGCGATCTGACCGCAAGCTTTCTGATCAAGAAACTGAGAGAGAACGGATATCGTGTACCGGAGGACATCTCAGTGGTCGGCTTTGATAATTACCTGTATCCCGGACTCAGTGATATCCGTATTACTACTTATGAAGTAGATATGGGAGAGATGGCGAGAAGAGCCATTCATAATATGATCAAGAAGATCACCAGTGATAATTTCAAAGGGGGAGTCACCGTGGTGGAAGGCCGCCTGGTGCTGAAGGACAGTGTGTCTCACGTATAGACTGCGGCGCGTTCTGCCGGTAGACAAAGGGTGTGACACCAGTGTGCTTTTTGAACAGGTGGATGAAATGATTGGTATTGTCGATGCCTACCATAGACCCCACCTCGTGGATCGGATCATCCGTAGATAGGAGCAGCGATATGGCTGCTTCTATTTTTTTCTCCTGAAGATACTGGAGCGGAGAAATATGGAAAACAGAGGAGAATTCCCGGCACAGGCGGTAGCGGCTGATGCCTAAAGCCTGCTCAAAGTATTCCAAAGAGTGATTTTCTGCATAGTTTTCCTCAAAATCCGCTTTCATGGACAGCAGATAAGCAGGAATGGGCTTCTCATCCCGGGAAACGGACAGGGCAGACAATGCCAGCTCCGTGAACATGCCGGTCAGCTCCCTATGAATCTGCAGCTGCTCTGCGGGGGTCGGGGTAAAGGGAAATTTTGTTAGCTGCTGCATGCGCTGTGAGACACAGGAACCGATGGGAATCGGATAACAACAGGTAAAATAAGCTTCAAATATGCTATAATAAGAAGAAAGTTCCCTTCCACTTAAGAAAAACATCTGAAAGCGCCACTTTCCCTGCAACAGCCGGAGGGAGAAACCCTGACTGCAATCTAAGAACAACAGATGCTCGTGATCCAGGATCACCTCATTGTCCCGGGTGGTAAGGAGAGCACTACCCTCTAAGGTGTAGAGCAGCAGATAAGAAGGAAAGGGGTTCCATTCATAATAAAAGGGATTTAACAGGCGGAATTCCCCACCGGCCAGAGGCAGTAAAAAGCCTTTGTCTTCCAGGGATACTTTGTAGATCTGTCCCAGGAGAATCTCTGGGGAACGTTGTCCCTCCACATCGGAGGAAGTGTGCTTCAATGCGTTAAGAAAAGTGGTGGAAATGTTCATACAAAAACCTTGCCTTTCCGCAAGCTTCAAACTTTGGCTGCTTTAGCAGCTTGTGCAGGAACAAAACTTCATGTGAAAAATTTGTTTTTCACATTAGAAATATGCTTTTTTGAAAAAATGAAGTAAGCTTAAATACATTATAAACCATTATTTAAGCTATTTCAATGTCAAAGGATGTAAAGAAAGAAAAATTAGTTAATTAAATAAGCTAATTTAACTCAAATCAATTGTTTTAATTGTATAATATATACAAAACATAGGAATAAAACTTGTGAAAATAGAAGATAATAACGAAAATGACAAGAATAAGAGATTAAAAACAAGAATAGTTGATGATTAATTAATATAATTATATATAATTAAATTAAGTTACAAAACAGTAAACGCTATCAAATGTAACAAACATTATTAAGGAGGATTTCATTATGAAGATGAAAAAGTTTTTAGCTCTTTCCACAGCATCTGTCATGGCATTGTCCATGGTCGCATGTGGAAGCACCGACAATGGCGCAGCTGAGAGTACCGCAAGCAACACACCTGCAACAGCAGAGGCTTCCACCGTGGTTGCTACGGAAGCAGACGAGACAACCGGTCTGAATTACGCAGAGCTTACTTTGGGTGAGGATTACACCGACATTACCACGACCATTAAGGTCCTGACTAACCGTACCGACCTGTTAGAGGACGGCGCAGCAGTTCCTTTCCAGACATACATCGATGCATTCAATGCAATCTATCCTAACATCACTGTTGATGTAGAAGGTATCACCGATTACGCAAGTGACACATTGCTTCGTCTGCAGGGCGGTGACTGGGGCGATGTTATGTTTATCCCCGCAGTTGACAAGGCTGACTTAAGCACATACTTCCTTCCTCTTGGAACTACTACCGAGATGGACGGACAGCTGAACTACTACAACCAGATGTACGAAGGCACTGTATACGGTGTTCCTTACACCGCAGGTGTTAGCGGTGGTATCGTATATAACAAGGCAGTATTCGAAGCAGCAGGAATCACTGAGATGCCTAAGACTCCCGAAGATTTCATCGCAGCATTAAAGCAGATCAAAGAGTATGACAGCTCCATCATTCCTCTGTACACCAACTACGCAGCTGGCTGGGCAATGGGCGGACAGTGGGATCCCGCTATCAGCGGCAGTGCTACCGGAGACAGCACTTATATGAACCAGAAGTTACTGCACACAGCCAATCCTTTTGCTGATCCCGGCGACGGAACAGGCGCTTACAACGTATACAAAGTAATGTACGATGCAGTTGCGGAAGGCCTTACCGAGGAAGACTACTCCACCACGGACTGGGAAGGTTGTAAGGGTATGATCAACAATGGTCAGATCGCTTGCATGGTTCTTGGCTCCTGGGCAGTTCCTCAGATGAAGGAAGCCGGTGACAACGCTGACGACATCGCTTATATGCCTTTCCCTATTACCCTGACCAGCGGTAAGCAGGCAGCATCTGTAGGCCCTGACTACAGCTTTGGTATCAATGCAAACACCACCGAAGACAATCAGGCAGCAGCTCTGTGCTTCGTTAAGTTCATGACAGAAGAATCCGGATTCTCCTATGACTGCGGCGGACTTCCCGTTGCTATCAAGGATACCAGATTACCGGATTTCTACGCAGCATTCAAGGGTATCGACTTTGTAGTGGATGAGCCTGCGATCGAAGGCGAAGAGGATCTGTTAAACGAGCTGAATGCTGAAAGTGGTCTTAACATCAACAACAACGGTGAGACCAAGCTGCAGGAGCTGGTAGAGTGTGCAGCAGATGGCTCCAAGACCTACGATGAGATCATCGACGAGTGGAACGAAGAGTGGACTTCCGCACAGGAGAGCTGTGGTGTAAAGATCCAGTAATTAATAGGTAACTAATTTAATCTTCTGAAGTGAGAGGGAACCATTTATCCGGTTCCCTCTTATCTAAGAGAGAAGGGCATGGAGGTATTTCGATGGGTGCAGAGACAATGAAGAAAACAAAAAAACCCTTCAGCATGAAAAAATGGGTAAAGAGCAGGAACGGACAACAGACCATCGTCATACTGTCCTTCATGATCATTCCCCTGCTTTTGCTGTTCGTGTTCACCTATCTTCCTTTTGGAGAGATGGTAAAATTCAGTTTTTATAAAATGAAATATGCTACCCCGGTAGACAAAAGACAGTTTGTAGGATTTCGGAACTACATCGACGTATTTAAGAAAGATGAATGCTTCAGTGCTTTGAAGCTGAGCCTTTATTACATGGCAGGCGCCATGGTGCAGCTGGTACTTGCGTTGTACCTGGCAACGATCCTTAGCTTTAAGACCAAGTTTGGCAATATGTTCAAGGGATTCATGTTCTTCCCTTATCTGATCAGTGGTATTGCCATTGGATTTATCTTCAAATTCTTCTACACCAGAGGATTTGTATTCGATACGGTATTACAGTGGTGTGGATTTAACTTAGAAAGTCTTCCGTTCTGGCTGAAGGACAAGAGCGTTAACAATATCTCTTTGGTGGCTTCCTCGGTATGGCGTTATTACGGCAACAACATGGTACTTTTCATCGGTGCCATCATGTCCGTGGACTCCGAGATGTACGAGGCAGCAGAGCTGGACGGTGCCAATAAATTCCAACAGTTTATACATATTATCTTACCCAGCATCAAGACCATCGTTACGCTGAATGTGATCCTGTCTATCACAGGTTCCCTGAGTGCTTTCGATCCTCCCTACGTTATCACCAAGGGTGGCGGCGGAACCGCAACGTATTTCGTATTGATGGATAAGATCGCACATACCAACCAGCAGGTAGGTCTGGCGTCTGCTATGGCGGTGGTACTGTTACTGATCATTTTTGCAGCAACAATTTTACAAAAGCTTTTCTTCAAACTGGTATTTAGAAGCTCCGATGCGGATAATGAAGAATATACCAGAAGAAAACGGCTCAGAAGAGAGAGAAGATGGAAGAAGGAGGCAGTGTAAAATGGCAAAGATGAAAATTAACCACAAACATTACAGCGCAGGCGCTGTCATCTGGATCGTTATTAAGTATTTCAGCCTGGTATTCTTCTCCTTCGTGGCACTTTTACCCATCGTATCCTGCGTCATCACGGCGTTCAAGACCGATGCAGAGTACCAGAGCACCAATGTAATGACCCTGCCGGAAAGCTGGCTGAACTTCCAGAACTTTATTGACGCTTTTAACCGCGCCAACATGGGCAGAGCATATCTGAATTCAGCGATCATCCTGGTATTTGTACTGTTAGGCTCCGTCCTGGTGGGAACACAGCTCGCTTATGTACTGAACCGGTTCAAGTTTCCCGGCAACGGACTGATCCGCAGCCTGTTCCTGTTCGCAACCCTCCTTCCCGGAATTGCCATGCAGGTATCTGTGTACCAGATCATGAGTAACCTTGGATTTATCAATCATCTGTATGGTTATATCATTATGAGTATGGGTACGGATGTTATCTCCATCTACATCTTCATCCAGTTCATGGAAAACATTTCGGTATCGTTGGATGAATCCGCATTTATCGACGGAGCCTCCTATTTTACCATTTACTGGAAGATCATTCTTCCGCTTCTGAAGCCCGCTATCGTAACTTCGATGGTGCTTAAGGGAGTAGGCGTATATAACGAGTATTATTGCGCCAGTCTGTATCTGCAGGACAAGAGGACTCTCGGTGTGGTAGCAACCTCCCTGTATACCTTCACCGGACCTCTTGGAAGCAAATACAATCTGATCTGTGCAGGTGTACTGATGTCTCTGTTGCCCGCTTTGATCGTATTCCTGCTCTGTCAGAAACAGATCTACAGTGGAATCACCTCCGGCGCTGTCAAGGGTTAATACAAAGGAGAGTGCGGAACATGATGAACATAGAAACAATGAAAATGCGGGAAGAAATTAAAAACCATCTGACAGAGGGGATCATTCCTTTCTGGAAAGGAATGAGAGATGACGAGTTCGGCGGCTATTACGGCTACCTGGATTATGATCTGAATCTGGATAAAAAGGCAGAAAAGGGCTGTATCCTGAACAGCAGGATCACCTGGTTTTTTTCCAATGCGTATACACTGTTAAAAGACGAAAGTCTGCTTGATGAGGCAAAGCACGGATACGCTTTCCTGAAAGATTATTGTCTTGACAAAGAATACGGCGGAATCTACTGGTCCTTAAATTACGACGGAACACCGAAGGATACTACAAAGCATACGTACAATCAGGCATTCTGCATTTATGCACTATCCTCCTATTATGAGGCAAGTGGTGATACAGAAGCACTGGAACTGGCGAAAAAGCTGTTTACTCTGATTGAGACTACATGTATGGATGAGGTGGGATATCTGGAAGCATTCACCAGAGACTTTAAACCGGAATCCAATGAGAAATTGTCGGAGAACGGTGTCCTTGCAGACAAGACCATGAACACCCTGCTTCATGTCTTTGAAGCTTATACAGAATTGTACCGGGTATCCGGTGATGAAAAGGTGCGCAGACGCCTGCTTTGGATCATGGATCTGTTCGCGGAGAAGATATATAATCCGAAGCTTCACAGACAGGAAGTATTTTTTGACAAGCATTATAACAGTATTCTGGATCTGCATTCCTACGGTCACGACATCGAGACCGCCTGGCTGATCGACAGAGGCTGTAAGGTACTGGATGATCCGGAACTGACACAGAAGATGTATGTCATCACCAAAGATCTGACTGCGCAGATCTATAAGGTGGCATTCGACGGACACTCTCTGGCAAACGAATGTGACAGAGGTGTCGTGAATGTGCACAGAGTCTGGTGGGTACAGGCAGAGACTGTGATCGGTTTCTTAAATGGCTATGAGAAAGAGCCGGAGAAGAAGGAATATCTGGAAGCAGCCGAGAAGGAATGGGCATTTATCCGGGATCATGTGATCGATAAGAGAGCCGGTTCCGAATGGTTCTGGGAAGTGGATCCGGAAGGAAATCCCTATCCCGGCCGTCCTATCGTGGAGCCTTGGAAGTGCCCTTACCATAACGGCAGAATGTGCATGGAGGTTATGAAGAGATGTTAGAGCGTTATTACATAGAGAAAGAGAAGCAGGAGAAATTGCTTTCCCGTAAAAATGTAAAGTCCGATTTCTACAACGGTATTTACGACCGTTATGAATATCCGGTTCTGACCAGAGAACATATTCCCCTGACCTGGAGATATGATCTCAATCCCAAGACCAATCCCTATTTCATGGAGCGTCTGGGGATCAATGCGGTCATGAATTCCGGAGCCATTGAATTAAACGGCAAGTATTATCTGGTAGCCCGTATCGAAGGCAACGACAGAAAGTCTTTCTTTGGTGTGGCGGAGAGTGACAATGGTGTCGATGGATTCCGTTTCTGGGATTATCCCATTCTGTTAGATGACACCTGCCCGGAAGAGACCAATGTCTATGACATGCGTCTCACCAAACATGAAGATGGTTACATCTACGGTGTGTTCTGTTCCGAGAGCAAGGATACCTCCGTAAATGATCTGTCCGCAGCAGTAGCGGCTGCAGGCATTGTAAGAACTAAAGACTTAAAACACTGGGAGAGACTGGAGAATTTAAAGACCCTTCGTTCTCCCCAACAGAGAAATGTAGTGCTGCATCCGGAATTCGTGGATGGCAAATATGCCTTCTACACCAGACCGATGGATGATTTCATCGAGACCGGAAGTGGCGGAGGAATCGGTTTCGGACTGTGTGACGATATCACTCATGCAGTGATCGACGAAGAGCGCATGACCAGTCTGCGTAAATATCACACCATTACCGAGGCCAAAAACGGTGCGGGCGCTACCCCCATCAAAACAGACAGAGGTTGGATACATATCGCACATGGAGTACGTAATACCGCAGCCGGTTTACGTTACGTCATTTATGCTTTTGCAACGGATCTGAAAGATCCTGCAAAAGTGATCGCAGAGCCTTCGGGTCTGCTGATCGGTCCCAGAGGGGAAGAGAGAGTGGGAGATGTTTCAAACGTAGTATTTACCAATGGCGCAATCGCAAATGAGAAGGGGGAAGTCTTTATCTACTATGCATCCAGCGATACCCGCATGCATGTGGCAACGACTACCATAGATAAGCTTGTGGATTATGTATTCCACACCCCTTCCGATCCCGGAAGAAGCGTGGAATGTGTGGCACAGAGATGTGAACTCATTCACAAAAATGAAGAGTTCTTAAAACAGGAAGCAAGATAAATAATACAGAAATGAGGTAACCTGAATGAGCAAGGTTAAGATGATCAGCCCTGCAGTACCTAATGTACCCTGGCAGGATAAACCCGAAGACCATACCGGAGCACCGGTATGGAGATATAGTGAGAACCCTATTATTGGCAGAAATCCTGTAAAAGGAGTAGCCAGAATCTTCAACAGTGCCGTAATGCCTTACGGTGATGAATTCATCGGCGTGTTCCGTGGGGAACAGGTCAACGGTATTCCTTATATCTACATGGGACGCAGCAAAGATGCAATTCATTGGGATTTTGATAAAGATAAGATTCAGTTTGTAGATGAAGAAGGCAAGCCATTTATGCCGATCTACGCTTATGATCCCAGACTGGTGAAGGTAGAAGATACCTATTACATCATCTGGTGTCAGGATTTTTACGGCGCAGCCATCGGTATTGCTAAAACTACGGATTTCAAGACGTTTACCAGAATCGAGAATCCGTTCCTCCCCTTTAACCGTAACGCCGTACTGTTCCCCAGAAAAGTACACGGTAATTTCATGATGCTGTCCCGCCCTTCCGACAGCGGACATACGCCCTTCGGTGATATTTTCGTCAGTGAGAGCCCCGATATGGTATTTTGGGGCAAACACAGACATGTGATGGGAAAGTCTTCCGAATGGTGGGAGTCCTTGAAGATCGGTGGCGGTGCAGCTCCCATTGAGACCTCTGAAGGGTGGCTGCTGTTCTATCATGGTGTGAGCGGAACCTGTAATGGTTATGTCTATTCCATCGGTGGAGCAATCCTGGATATTGACAACCCGTCCATCGTAAAATATCGTTGTGAGAACTTCCTGCTGACACCGGAAGAGTGGTATGAGGAGAGAGGATTCGTACCGAATGTATGCTTCCCCTGCGCTACCATTCATGATTCCGAGAGCGGCAGGATCGCCATTTACTATGGCGCAGCAGACAGCTACGTAGGGCTGGCGTTTACGACCATCGATGAAGTGGTTGACTATATCAAAGAACACAGCGTGGTCACAACAAGCGATACAGAAGAAGGCAGAAGATAGAATCGAGGGGCCCGCGATGAGCGGGTCCTTTGCGGTTTTGGAGACAGCATATGATGGAAAGCTATTTAAAATGTGAAGAATGTGCGGGAAATGTTATTGATAAAGAGGCCGGTATCTTAAACCGTGGTAATCTGGGCAGACTGAAAAATTTCCTGAGCCGGGCAGCCCAAGGGGAGAGACTGACGGTGGGATTCATCGGCGGATCCATTACGCAGGGATTCGCAGCGACGGAGCCGGATCAATGCTATGCTGCAAGAACCGTTGCATGGCTTCGGAAAGTGTTCCCCAATACGGAATTCGATTACGTGAATGCGGGAATCGGAGCTACCAATTCCCAGTTCGGCGCGGCGAGAGTACAGGAAGACCTGCTTCCGCGGCTGCCGGATCTGGTATTTGTAGAATTTTCCGTGAACGATCACAGTACGCCGCATTTCTGCGAGACCTACGAAGGCCTGGTGAGGCAGATTTATGGCAGTGCGAGCGCACCGGCAATGGTGCTGATCCATAATGTCTATTATGATACTGGTAAAAGTGCTGCATACTATCATGCGCAGATCGGGAGACATTATGATCTGCCCTGCATCAGCATGCAGAACAGCATCTATCCCGCTGTGGCGGCAGGAAAACTGCCGGCAGAGAAGATTACGGCAGATTTTCTCCATCCCAATAATCTTGGGCATGAATTCATGGCATCTGTGATCACGAATTTCCTGGAAAAGGTAATCCATGATAAAACGCAAGAGCCGCAGGAAATTTTTCCGGCTCCGCTGACAGAAAATGCCTATGAGCATTGCGTGAGACTACAATATTTTAATTCCACACCGGAGAAGAGCGGTTTTGAAGAAGATATGACACCGCAGAGAGATATCACGGATATTTTCCGAAACGGATGGAGCGCCGGGGAAAAAGGAGCTTATCTGGAGTTCACTTTCCGGGGGACCGGTGCCGCCGTGCAATACCGCCGAGTGAAGGACGGACCTGCACCCATTGCCACGGCAGTGGTCGATGAGAACCCTGAGACGGCGTGCGTGTTGGACGGAACCTTCGATGAGACCTGGGGAGACAAAATGCAGCTGATAACGGTGGCAGAGCACCTGCCCTATGGGGAACACCGGGTACATGTGGAGATCACGGAGACCCATGCGGAAGACAAGGCAGAGTTCTATCTGGTGTCGGTGATCGTGTCCGAGGTGAGGGAAGAAGGTAACACGAAATGATTGACAGCACCGTAATGTTGAGCTATTAGTATAAATAAAAATGTATCACGGACAGATTCAAAGAAAGCAGGAACAGGAGCATGAATAAAGATATTATATTTTTAAATCCGGTGTGTACCCACAATATCTGGGGCGGCACCCGGCTGAACAGAGAATTCGGTTACCCCATTGAGGGAGATGACATCGGGGAGTGCTGGGGCATCAGCGCCCATCCGAGTGGAGATGGTACCGTGAGAAACGGAGCCTTTCAGGGAATGAAGCTGTCAGAACTGTGGGAGAAGCACCCCGAGCTGTTCGGAAACACGGGAATGGATCGTTTCCCTCTGCTGGTCAAGATCATTGATGCGAAGGACGATCTCAGCATTCAGGTACATCCGGATGATGCGTATGCGAAGGTTCATGAGAACGGATCCCTGGGTAAGACCGAGTGCTGGTTCATCCTGGATTGCAAGGAGAATGCTACGCTGGTAGCCGGACACAATGCGAAGACGAAGGAAGAACTGGAGCGGATGATCCATGAGGGCAGATGGAAGGAATTCATCCGAGAGATTCCCATTAAGCCCGGGGATTTCATCCAGATCGATCCCGGTACCGTGCATGCCATCAAGGGAGGAACTCTTCTCTTAGAGACCCAACAGAGCAGCGATATTACTTATCGTGTGTATGATTACGACAGATTGAGCAACGGCAAGCCCCGACAGTTGCACATCGCACAGAGTATTGATGTGATCACGGTTCCCGCAAAATCCGTGGACAACAGTGTGGTGCATACCGAGAAGAAGGATGATGTCATTCAGCAGCTGATTCAGTGCCCTTACTACACCGTATATCGTATTGATGTGGAGCATCGCGTGGAGACCTGGCAGGATAAGCCATTCATCCTCATGAGCGTGGTAGAAGGCGAAGGCACCCTGAATGGTACTCATTTAAAAAAGGGCGATCACCTGATCCTGCCTGATGGCTACGGTAAAGTAGAATTACAGGGCAGGATGCAGATCATCGCATCTACGATCTAAGTTTACAGCAGATAAAAATCCGGTAAATGATAGCTGTCTTCAAAACTGATTTATCTTCAAACTGATTTATTTTCCAAGTACAACAGA
>ERZ824488.1251-NODE-1251-length-28793-cov-6.552752_pt1 | contig 28793 bp, 28 predicted proteins | sample MGYA00519936_ERZ824488 | MGnify/ENA primary metagenome ERZ824488 (study PRJEB31778, sample SAMEA3449153) | human gut metagenome | biome: human gut; feature: human-associated habitat; material: faeces | place: United Kingdom | collected 2010/2012 ... | reverse complement strand
AAAGTTCCAACTTATACTCCCGGTAGTCTTTCGGCTGCCGCGCAAATACGGTTGAACCAAAGACGATTCCAAGAAAAATGAGCAGAAGCATTCCTGAAACAGCCTGGGAAAAGAGAATTTTTTTATGCCACAATAAATATCCGGCCCACAGTGCTACGAGCAAACACAAAACCGAAAAACAGATAATCTCGCGTCTAGTCCATGCCGGATTATAAGTTATAAAAAGCTGATAAATGTCCAATTTTCACCCTTCCAGTGCTATTGTTTATGATTTTCTATTTTCGTATCCTATACGAACACTCAGACTGCTTTATCTCAATGTCAGTTTTAACTCCATTTTCTTTAAGCAACCTTCTAATATCCGTTTCTTTCAAATCACAGTTATGCCCAATGCATATATATTTTAATGCCTGTGAATTTGCGTTTATCCAAGGAATTTCATAATGCTTTTTGACATTTGTTTTTAGATTACTTATGTTAACATCTTTTTCCAAAAAGTTTTTTTCTTCCATTGGATAATAAACAATACGAATTTCCAATTCTGATTTAAAAGTAGGATTCTTAATAAAAGCAGAATAATGCTTAAATGTAGGACGACAGTTCTAAGCTGATTTTCTTTTAATCAGCAGACACTACTTATAAATCACTTGCAATTGTCTAAGAATATTTCAAACTTTTCTCTATATTTTTCTGCTGTAAATATCGTGTTTGCAGTCTGCATTGCATTATTTTTTATTTCCATAATTTGCGTTCTTGATAAATTCAAAATACGAAGCAATGCTTTCTCTAATGTCTCCTCTTTATTATCTTCTACCAAGAAACCATTAATACCATCATCCACGAATAAATCTGTCCCTCCCACCGCTGTGCAAATACTCGGAACACCTAGCATCATAGCTTCACAAAACTTAGTTGAAACTCCTGCTTTCGCATATCTTTTATCCATTCTTAGCAAAACCGAAAAATCAGATTCTTCAACTATCTTTATTGTTTCATCATGAGACAATCTCCCATGACATTTAATACCGTATTTTTCCAGCTCATTTGTCATTACTAATTTTTCGACTTGCTTTTTCTCTGGTCCAATTATATCAAACGTCATATGAATATGATCCTGATTTATTTTTATAATAACTTGAATTAACGTATCAATATAATCTTTAGATGACAACGTCCCTGCATACACTAATTTTATTATATTTCGGTTCATTACATTTTGATTTACACATTCTTTTTTATTATAATCTGGAAATATAGGTGGTAATAAAATTGTATTACAATTTTGTTGAACATAATGTCTATACAAATAAGAACTAATCGCAATTGTATTTATCACCTTCCTATCTAAGTATTTTTTTTGCAAATCTTTCTCAATATTAATTATTCTTGTAATGAAGCCAAAATAATCTTTTGGATTTCTCCATTCTGTTGCTTCAATTACTAACTTAAATCCTTCTTTTTTTGAAAGCCTAAGCATACTTAAAATATACAATATCGAATTTGGTTCATACAAAATAACAACATCTGGCTTTATCTTAAAAAGGAATTTTTTTGACTGCTTATAATAGAATCTTCCAAATACTTGATCTATGTTCCAATATACGCCTCTAATTTTTCCTTTTCCCGGATACGGATCCATATATTGATAATCTATATCTCCTATATTAGGCATCTTTTTTCCATCCGGAGCCATTTCACACAATACAGACACCTTATGATTACATGATTCCATAAATATCCCTCTGTTTTTCACATGCACAGATGACGCTGTATTGGGATATCCAACATTTCCTATATATACAATTTTCATAGCCAAATACACTTATATAATATTTACAAATAAAATATTATATTCCTTCCTATAATGTCAAGCCCTAAAGTATTGATTTTACGGGCTTTTTCTTTAAATATTACCTCTCAAAACAGAACTAAAGGTGTATGACATTCATCGTATCCTGTACTGAACAGCCATAAAAGGGTATCGCTTATAAAGCGCCCTGGTAATGGGGGCTTTTTAAGGCTATAATCCTCTGTTAGCTATGAGGGTGAACCTTCCGTGTCTAATGGGATCCTGTCCCAACTTCCTTCGTCCCACCTGTTCATACACCGAGTGCTTGCCAAGCTTTCTGACAGGGTCATGCCCTATGGAGTGAACTACCGCAAGCTACAGCTCTTGTTTGTCGTTTGATTTTTACTGACCTTATGATTCTGCAAGGTGCGGTTTCCCGCGGACGCTTACCCTGCTTCTCTCAACCAGTCGTTTCGTTATGATCCACTTTCCATGGATCGGGGCCAATGGGTTCCTTTCCAGAACCCTGCTCATTTTCAGAAGTTTCTGAACCTCAGCAGGATTCTGGAATACTACTTTGTTTTATACTTTTATGCCCTCAGGCTTTCTTGCTTGAATTCTCGCCGGATATCTCTTAACATCTTCCGGGGATCATACTGGATTCCCTTCTTCAAAATCGTAAAAATAATCCTAAGGAGTTTGCAGGCGATCGCTATTAATGACTGCATCTTTTTCAATGGATTCTTCTCCCTAGTCGTATAGTAGACATGCAATTCCCTGAATTCTTCCGCATGAGCTACTGCTGATTTTGCCGCCTGAAACAGCCAGTATCTCAGGCGCTTACGTCCTCTGTGACTGATCTTTGTTTCACCTTTATGCTTGCCGGAACTGCTTGCTACAAGCCCAAGTCCGCTTAATTTCTGGATCTCCTTTACATCATCAAACCTGGAAATATCTCCCATTTCTGCCATCATACCGGAAAGCGTATTCTCCCCAATTCCACATATCTCTAAAACTTTATCCGTATGTGGAATTTCCAGACATTTCTGATTGATCTGTGCTTCTATCAGCGCAAGCTCCTCATCCAACTCCAGGATTTTTTGAACAAACCACTGTACAACCAGCTTTCCGGTCTCTTTTCCTTCACGAATACTAACACTTGTTTGGGCGTATTCTAAGATTTCTCCGGCTCTGCTATACCCGCGTCCTCTAAGTTTCGCATTATGCCAGATCTGTCTTATTCCGTCTTCTTTCAATGCTGTCAGATCATCCGGAAACGGTGCCTGTTTCAATAACTCAAGACTAAATGCGCCTTCCGTTTTTCCAAGCGCTTCTTTGTACTCTGGAAAATATATTTTCAGTTCTCGGTGCAGTCGGTTAATCGACCGGATCCTGTCCTCATTCAGCTGATATCGAAACATGGATAACCGTCGAAGATCTGCGTAAAGCTGCTCCGGAAGATAGGGCATTCCAAAGTTTCCATCTTTTACGAGATTCGCAATCAGCTTAGGATCTTTTGTATCATCCTTCAGCTGGCTGTTATCCTCAAGTTCCTTTGTCTGCTTTACTGCATACGGATTTACCTGAACCACACTGATTCCATTTGAGATCATCCAGGTAGCCAGGCAGAACTAATAATGGCCGGTCGGTTCCAGACCAAGAACGAACTTACCTTTGGTTTCCAATTCACGCCAGGTTGAAACCGTTAGATTTTCTCTGATCACCTCGATTTTTTTCAGAAGTTCCTGCTGCTCAAAAATATTTACATTTGATACTTGATTTTTCTTCTTTGTGCCTTTAAGATTCATCTTAGATACCTCTCGTATTCTTTGGATTTTACCAACTGCCAGGTCAGTAATAATCCAAATTTACTTGAGGTATTTTTTTGTGTCAATCTCTTGGCCTATTTAAAGTATACAGGAAGCTTATTTATAAAATTATCAGTATAATTTTGTATATTTTTTCAAATTTGCTCATTTATAATTGTATTATAATCTTTGAAGATAGTATAACGCTATCTTTCATTTATTATATGGACTTTTATTTCCCGATGTACATAAATTGGTGTTACAATAGCTGAAATCAATGTCGATAATACTGTACCCAATAAAACTCCAACACTTCCCATATTAAAAAGTTTTAAAAACATTAGCGAAAGGGGAATATTTGCAACTCCTTGTAAAATTGCCACTGGAACAAGAATACTCATCATTGACAAACCATTAACTATTTGTGAATAAATAGCATTCCACATATAAATTATAGAATATACCATCATTAGTCCTATAAGCCCCGTTGGATAAAACAATTCTTTCTGAAGCCAAAGTGTAGCAATAGGTTTAAAAAACACTGCTAAACTAATTGCACCAACTATTCCCAAAACAAGCATTTTATACATAGAAGTCATTCCATTTTTAATCATTTTATAGTCACCTTTTGCCTTTGCTGCTGTTGTTCTCGACCAATAAGGTGAAACTAACATGACAAACATCCCAGTTCCAACTGTAAATAACTTATTCACTATGCTGTAACTCGTAACTTCTGTTGGACCTATAAAATGAGAAATAATAAGATTGTCTGTAGAAAATAATACCAGGGACGCCATTTGCGATACAAAAAATAGTAAACCTAAATTAGTTGTTTCTTTTGCTTCTCTAGCAGAGTAAAATTTATAACTAGGAATAAAATCTTTACTTTTTTTAAATAATCTAACTGTAAATACAATTGAAACTATAATTTCCGAAAAACTATATAATAATGCAACATACAAAATCATAGATGATTTACATTTAAATAATACAAACACTCCTAAAAGCATAATTGTTTGCTGTATTATTCCCATTAAACCTACTGTACTATTTTCTTGAATTGCATAATATATACTTTTACACAATGATAAAATAAAATTAATTCCAATAAAGAAAACGCAAAGTTGCATTATAAACCTTAAATTTTCATCAAACTCTTTAACTCCAAACAAGGAATCCCAATTTATAAAAAAAGAAAAAACAATAAATACAAGTATTACAAGAAAAATTATTCCACTTAACATTATGTATGCACTAGAAACAAATTTCCTTGCGCTGTTTTCATCTTGTTTATTATACATACTGTCAACAAGCTTATTTCTCAAACCATTTCCAATTCCTACATCAAAGTGACTAATCCAAGAAAGAATATTTAAAATAGTTGTCCATATTCCATATTTAACTTCACCTAAACAAGCCAATACAATAGGAACATACATAAAGCTAATGACCATTGAAATGCCTTTATAAAGAGTTCCTAAAATCATATTTCTTTTTACTTTAGATTCACTCAAATTCAAATTCATTCTTATGTCTCCCTTGTAATCTCTTATAAATCTTCAATAATACTTCATTATTAACATTTTCATCGTGCGTTTTTTGTGCATGTATCCTTCCATTTAATGAAATATTATTTGCAATTCTTTCATCTGCAAATACCTTTATTATATAAAAAGCTAACAAATTGCTATCATCAAACGGATAAACAAAGCCTTCTTGCTTATGCGTTATCATATCTGTAACACCCCCAACATCACTCGCTATGCAAGGCACTCCCAAAAGCATCGCTTCGCCCAAAGAATTTGATGAATTTTCAATAGCTGATGTAGAAACAAACAGGTTTGAGCTAAGAAGATACTGTTTAACTTCTTCTGCTGTCAAATCTCCCAAAAAGTTAATATTATCAGATAATTTATTTTGTCTAATTAATTTTTTTAAATATAACCCATATCCTGACCCTCTCAAAAAGGATGAGTTAATTACATTAGTTCCTCCGACATTTACCTTCACATCAGGATAACTCTCCACTACTATTTTTAAAGCATCTATCAACTTATGAAAACCTTTTAACGGTTTTCCAGCTTGGCTCACATAAATTGTATGTTTTTTACATTTATTTAGTTCCCATTTTCCTTCATAAAATTCTTTTCTTAATGTTTCATTACAAAAAAAATAACGTATTTCTTTATTGATAAATTTCACACAAGCTTCGTCCCATGTTGTTCTTCCGATAACATTATTTACAATCTTTAATTCTTCAATTTCTGAAACAGCTCTTTTTTTGTAATCATGCAAAATTGCCCTCATGGTAATATTAGATTTTAACTCTGACAATGTAAAATAATTTCTATCCCTAAAATTCATTCCAGCAAAATAATATTTTTGAATTTCACTAACCAATCCTTGTATAGAAATAACAGTTTTATCTAACATTTTTTTGTCTTTGCATATTTTGCACAATTCATATGACCAAGAAAACTCTGTTCCAAAAAAATGAATAATATCTGGTTCAAAAGAATCTAATATACTTGCAAATTCAAAACAATATTTTTTGTCTTTCATAGATAACCCCCAAAAGGAAAAGTTACCTTCCTTCCCTTGTTCTACATTTTGGGGATTCTGTTTCGGATAACATATACATAAATTAATTTCTTTATTTTTTAGTAAATTGTCACTTAATCCTGATAACCATCCCCCATAAACCACTCTATCCTTATTTCCATTTATATTTTGAATTCTTGGGATAGCAACGTTATTTATCCACAATACTTTCATCTATACCTCCATTATAATTTCATAATCTCTCGGAATCTTCAGCCCAGTAAAATCAAGGCTTTCAGACCCATTTTTTATAAAATCCCCCTCTTTTTTGTCAAAATCGCTTGACAAATCTACCGAAAAATGCGGCGCTTCGCGTCCTTGATCAAAAGTACATTTTTCGATTGGAGGCGATTTTCTTGTTATCTGTTGATTGTGGCAGTCATGCCGACTACCAGAACTTTGTTGTTAGGAATCTTCGTAAATATTATCCTAATCCGGATGCCCTCGCTCGTTCGCCTGGGATATCATCGAACGCTTTTGGCATCTTGATCTGTCAGATACAGATCTCCTTTTAGCTGATAAATATTCCAAGTTTGGCCCAGCTCCAAGAATTCCTTCCTCTATGCAGCGTTCTTACCTGCTATCCATTAATTTTAAAGTTTCCTCTATCAGCGAATGGGCTGCCCAGCTTAAGATAAACCCTCTCTATGCTATCCTCAGCGTTTTTCCTATTGGGGATACTCCTAGCGTTGGCACTTTCTATGATTTTATGAAACGCTTATGGGACTCTGATAATCCACATATGACTTCTCATATCCATCCTATGAAAACAAAAGTGAAAAAATCAAGGGCAAAAGGAAAAAAAGCTGATTCTGTTGAAAAAATAACGGTTGCTGAACTTCTGCCTCAGCTGGAAAAGACGACTTTTCTTCTGGATGACCAGCATTACGCTTCTCTCTTCAAAATCTATCAGAAAGAATTTCTGGATATCTCTGCTGAAAAGGGCTGATCTATAAAAATGATCTTGCCCTTGCTGGTGATGGTACACCAGTTGCTACTTCACATAGAGAACGAAAAAAGTGCATCTGCCAATGTAAGGAAAATGGCATCTTTGACTGTAATTGTGATCGTTACTTTTCTCAGCCTGACTGCGACATCGGCTGGGATTCTTCCCATAACTGCTTTTACCATGGCTATGACTTATATATGCTGGTCAATTCACAAAGTGATCTCTCGGTATTTTCCCATTATTCCTGTGCTTCAAGGCATGATTCACATGGATTTCTTCAGGCTTTTTTCCGAATGAAATCCTTCCTTCCGAATTACAGAATAGCAAAAGTTCTTTTGTATTCTGCTCATGATACCATGCCTTACTATCAATACTTTAAGCGGCAAAACATCACCCCCTTTATTGATTTGAACGGCAAAGGCGGAAGACCACCTGTATACAAAATGATTTTACGATTGATAATGATAGCGTTCCTGTTTGCCCTTCCGGGCACTGGATGCGGCGTGATGGGATCGAAGCTGCAAAGGGCCGGATGAAATTCAAATGACGAAGATCCATCATGAAGGTGGCTGTATTTCCTGTAGCTGTGACAACCCATGCTCAAATGCCAAATATGGACGTACTGTCCATTTAGTCTTAAATGACAATCCCAGACTGTTTAATAATCCGCCAAGAAGCAGTAAAGAATGGAAACTGGAATACAATGCAAGAACATCTGCGGAGCGTTCAAACAAACGCGAGAAATTAGACTTTAAATTAGAAGACGGCAGACACCGCTCTACAAAGATGTGGTACTGCCGCCTCTATCACATCTTGATGCTGCAACATCTGGATGCATGAGATTTGCCATCTGAATCTCCACTCAGAAAGTTGATTTTGGATGTAGCCTATAGACTATCTTACCACACTTAGAGGCATAGTGAAAGCTATGTTTATTTCTCATGCTTGTTTTTAGCTCCACGAACAATATTTACTTTTCAAAGTTCACTGCCAGAGTTTTGTTGACATGATCAATCAGAATTCCGAGAGATCATTTTCTATGTGTCTAAGAACAACAAAGCCTCTTCCTCTTTTACTATTATTTCTAAAATATACGATTTTCCACTTCGTTATAGTATATTGGAAACATTACAAGCAAAGAATAAAATGGGTTTGATTGTGCAAGCAATGAAAAAAATATAAAGAACAATAACGCCATACAAGTCACAATATTATCTCGTTTTTTTACTATTGGATAAATATAAAAAAATAACGCAGCCAAAAAAGGGATCATTCCAATAGACGCTCCAAACGTAAATATTCCTGCTCCTCCACCTGCAACATCATACATCCATTGTAAGTCTATCAACTTATCAGCGCCAACTCCAAATATATTCTCTGACATTATTTTAAGTGATAATGCTGCAGCACCAAGTCTTACTTGACCATTTCCATGCAACTGATATTTATGATTATTTCCCACAAATTTTTGTATGAGTCCTACATATATCAAGCTATCGTTGCCTCTAATCGAAAAATCAATCATCAATAGTAAAACACCTATACAAACCACAAAAAACACCTGATTTTTCAAATTTAACGATTGATATTTATTTCTAACAAGAAACATATATGCTAATAACATTACACCTAAAATCAATATTCCCGTCGAAGACTGTACTGTCAAAACTGCTATAATCAATATAAACAAATATCTTATTAATTTTTTTTTCTCTATATTCAAACGATTATTTAAAAATAACAATATGAATATTGCTGCATTATAAAGCATTTGACATATACCTGATTCCGTAAACAGCCCTTTATTTCTTAATAATGCATCACCACCATCTCTAAATGTGTATAAAAACAAACCATAACCTGGATAATACATAGTTTTATAATTATAACCATCTGACCAAACTTTATAATCCATAAGTGTAGTATATTTTGTTGGCAATACAACCTTTAACAATTCTGGTTTGGTAATTTGTATAAAAAACAGTATTAATCCAATAGTTGCTAAAAAAGTAGAGACATTAACAAATCTCTGAAGGAATCTAATTTTATCAACATCTATAGCGGCAATACAAATTAAGATCGGAATCATATATCCAATCCATGAACCAATCCCAATTCCTCCATTCATAAGTCTAGTAATAGTAACACAAACCAACAGAAACGCAAAAAAAAGAATATATTTATTGTAATATTTTTTATACTTTCCTAATAACACTAAAAATAGTACGGCACATATAGTATATCTTACAAGATTGGAATTCATAAAATACTCATATAAACAACTTTGGTTTACAATTATCAAAAAATATATCAAAAAATATTGCCATATTGCTTTTTTATTAATTCTTATTTTCATGTTTTCTCCATTACTGTCACTGTTTTTTCATTAACCCTTCCCATTGTTTGCCTATATATTGTACATTTAAATATTCTCTTAATTTTCTTGAATTTTTTGAAAGTTTTTTTGCAAACTGCTCGTCTTCCACTATTTTTAACATTGCCTCTGTCATTTTCTCTGTATTTTTTATTGGAACAAGTATACCGTTTTCATTATTTTGTATAACCATACGAGCTCCACCAATCGGACAATCAGTGCAGATCGACGGGATTCCCATAGCAAGTGCCTCAAGCATTGAATTAGACATCCCTTCATAATCCGAAGAAGATATATACATTGTTGCTTTCACCATTTTTTCATAAATATCACTTACTAGTCCATTAAATCTAACCCAACCACTTATCTTACATTCTTCACAATATGCTATCAGTTCTTTTTCAAGTTCACCTTGTCCATAAATATCTAGTACATATTCCCCATATTTTTTATGAAATTCTCGAAATGCATCTAATAATAAATAGACATTTTTTTGTGGAGACAGTCTTCCAACAAATACTATTCTTTTTTCTCGTAGGCCATCATATCCCTCTAATATATTCGGATTGATTGGATTAAAAATAATTTTCGATTTTTCTTGTATTTTTTTATTATAATATTGTTGCGCATTTGTTGTCTGAAAAACAACCTTATATGCTCTCTCATAACAATATTTATTAAAAAATTTCTCATACCAATGCTTATAAAAATCAATCGGAGAGTTCCTTTCAGACAAAATATACTTATACTTACCAATTGTATTGCTTAAGAATATATACTGATGCCCTAATCCTAATGAAACAACATAATCCGGCGATATACCCAACAAATATTTCTTTATAAATTTTATTTTTTCGATAACATCTACAATTTTATTTTCTGAAACTGGTAAGTAGGTCACCATTACATTTTTATTAACAATATAATTTGAATTTTCTTTAGAAAACGCCAAAAAATATACCTTGCATCCCTTGTTGCAAAAATAATCTGCTAACTGAATTGTAACACGTTCGGCACCTCCACCGCCCAAACTTCCAATAAAAAAAACAATCTTATTCATTTTAATCTCCATCTCACTGCCAAACGGCAATACAAATAGTAACAAAATTACTTTCTGCTTCTACTCTCTGTCTTACAATAATTAGTAAAAACTACACTCTAAAGTACAGAAAGAGAAATCGAAAAATTTCCTCTGTTTTCAACATTATTTTAGTCAATATAAGTTCTACCTTTTCAAGCACAAATACATGGCATCATAAATCTATACACTAAAAATTCATATATACTTTACATTTTCACTATTTTTCAAGATACATTTATGCTTAACTAGATCCTGCTCCGTAAAACGTTCTGCGATTCTTCGTCCCGGTACTCCAGCATAGATTCCGTAAGGTTCTGTACTTTTAGTTAACACAGTACCTGCCCCAATAACACAGCCTTCTGCAACAACAACTCCCTTAAGAATAGTTGCATTTGCTCCAATCCAAACATCCTTTTCTATAACTACATTTTGATCATCATCTTTTTGTTTTTCCTCAATAGTAATATCTGCCATATACTTTCCAACGATATTAGTTCTATGATTACCCGTAATGATACTCAACCCTGGCCCAATAATTACTTTGTCTTTTATAAAAATCTTTGCACCTGTCGTCCATAATAAACTATGAGGGCCTATTGAAACATCATTCCCAATGTAAATATTTTTGTTTCCTTTGATATTACTTTTTTCCGCAATATGCACATTTTTACCTACCCCCCCTAGAGAGCATTTAATTGCGCTTTCTCGAAACACTCTGTAAAATACTTTTCGAGCCAACTCTTCGATTTTGTATACGATACTTCCCAACTCATTCATCCTAATCACTCTCCGCAAATATTCTTATATAATCTTCCTACCTTTTCCAAGTGCTTTTCTAATGAATATTTTTCATTTGCTTTTTCAATACTCTTTCTCCCCATATCATAAATCAATTCATCATTCCCTAGTAATTTTACTATAGATTCGGCAAAACTTTCTATATTTCCAGGCTCTGTCATATACCCATTTTTGCCTTCATCTACAAGTTGCGGAATTCCTCCGACATTAGTAGTAACTATAGGTAATCCATATCCCATAGCTTCTAAAATTGACATAGGCATTGCTTCTGTGTATGAAGGCAAAAAAAAGATATCTGCATTTTTAAGAAGAGAATCTTTTTCTTCCTTTTTAACCCAACCAGGAAATGAGAAATATTGAAACATATCCTTTTCTAACACAAAATTTTGTAACTTCTTAGTTTCTCCAGTTCCAGCTAAAATAAATCTCACATGGGTATTTCTTGCAATAACTTTTTTTGCCACTTCAGGAATATCAAAACACCCTTTAAGTTCGGTAATAAACCCCAAAAAAAGAATATTCTTATCACGATGATTCTTTCTTTTCAAGCATTCTTCGTGTATAATACTATAATTCTCTATTACAATCTTCGGAGTTTTTGTTTTGATAACTTGCAAATTATTTTTCCATTCTTCAGAAAGCACTACCAAGCACTTACATTTATCAAAACATCTTTCTACCAACTGTTTCTTTCTTTTACTTGCATTAATATAAAAATCAGTAATTTCCGAACCATGGATGTGATTTATTACTGGAAGATTAAAAATACTAGCCATATAAACAAATGGCAATTTTCTATAAAAACTCCCTCCAAATGAAGAATGTATATGTATAAGATCTGGCTTATTTATCAATATTTCCTTTAAAAACAAAAAATATGCGTTTATAGCCTTGAATATTTTTTTTACCTTATTACCATCACAATAAGTTTCGATATATTTTATATCGTACTTTTTTTCTAATTCAGAACCTTTATAACCGTTCACAACTGTAGCTATTCCGCCTTTGGCAGAAAAGCTAGGTACTATCATACATATTTTCTTTTTCATTATTTGGCACCTTTATCTCTAAACAAATACCACAAAAACTTGCTATTTGTTATGAAATATCTTTTAAAAAGTCTTTTCGGTTCTTTTATAAAACGATAAAACCACTCGAGACCATGATCCTGCATCCATCGCGGTGCTCTTGGAATCACCCCAGAAATCACATTTAACGCACCTCCTACCGCCACCCATACTGCTTTTGTCTGCCAAGATAATTTATTACAGAAAATCTCTTGTCTTGGTGCTCCTAAAGCAACCCAAACAAAATCTGCCCCTGATTCATTGATTCTTTTAAGTAGCTCTTCTTCCTCTTGTATGGTAAGTGTCCTAAAAACAGAAGGTTCTACACCAACAATCTTTAAATTCGGATATGTTTGTTTCACCACAGAAATAAAAGCATTTAAATTTTCCTGCGTAGTGCCATAGAAATAATGTTTCATTTCTGTATTTTCTGTTCTTTTTAACACTTCTTCAAGAAAATCTGGGCCTGTTACTCTTCCCATTAAACTTTTTCCACGTTTTTTTCCAACTACCGATAAGGGTTTTCCATCTGGAAGTGTCATAAAAGAAGAATTTTGAATTTCTCTGTAATTTTTATCTTCATGTGCGCTGACTGTTGTATGCACATTTGCAGCACAGATATATTTTCCTCTTACCAAATCAAAATTATCAAACAAAACTCTCTGCGCTAATTCGAAATTTACTACAGATATATCAACACCAATTATTTTTACTCGTTCTACTTCTTGCATTCTAAAACTTTCTCCAAACCATCTTATTCACAACACCTGTGTAGCTCTGAATAATCTTTACTACCTTTGAACTCACATTTTCTTCCACATAATCTGGCACCGGAATACCATAATCCCCATTCAAATTCATCTGAACTGCGATATCAACTGCCTGTAAAAGGCTTTTCTCATCAATACCAGCAAGCACAAAACAAGCTTTATCTAACGCCTCTGGACGTTCTGTTGATGTCCTAATGCAAACTGCTGGAAACGGATGGCCTACACTTGTGAAAAAACTGCTTTCCTCTGGAAGCGTTCCAGAATCAGATACAACAGCAAAAGCATTCATTTGTAAATGATTATAATCATGAAAACCTAATGGTTCATGCTGAATAACTTTTTCATTAAGCTTAAAACCAGATAGCACCAGACGTTTTCTTGATCGTGGATGGCAAGAATACAATATAGGCATATTATATTTCTCCGCCATTCTATTAATCGCAGTAAAAAGCGCCATAAAATTTTTCTCCGTATCAATGTTTTCTTCTCTGTGAGCTGATAATAGTATGTATTTTTTTTGTTCTAATCCTAATCTTTTCAATATATCAGACTTTTCTATTTCCAAAAGATTTTCATGAAGTACTTCTGCCATAGGAGAACCTGTTACATACACACGCTCTTTTGGCAATCCACATTCATGCAAGTACTTCCTTGCATGTTCTGAATATGCGAGATTTACATCCGAAATAATATCCACAATTCTACGGTTTGTTTCCTCTGGCAAGCACTCGTCTTTACATCTATTTCCTGCCTCCATATGGAAAATTGGAACATGCAAGCGTTTTGCTGCTATTGCAGACAAGCAACTATTAGTATCTCCAAGAATCAATAATGCATCTGGTTTAATCTGATTCATCAATTTATAAGAACAATTAATAATATTTCCAACAGTCGCTCCAAGATCGTCACCTACTGCATCCATATATACTTCTGGATCATCAATTTTAAGATTTTCAAAAAAAATACCATTTAAATTATAATCATAGTTTTGCCCCGTATGTGCCAAAACTACATCAAAATATTTGCGGCATTTATTTATAACTGCTGCTAGACGGATGATTTCTGGACGTGTACCAACAATAATCAGTAATTTCAATTTTCCATTATCTTGAAACTTCACATCTGAATAATCAATTCTTATTTCCATTTCTTTTCTTTCTCCTCCAAATATTTTTTAGGTACCATTCCGTATTACATCAATTAAATTTTATCAACTTATGGTTGTAGTAACACATCGCTTTTTTCTTATCAGTATAAAAAATATTTACGCCTCTATGATCGAACTTTTTATTACATTTTCTTTTTATAGATATTTAGGAATTATACTCTCAGCGAACTATACTGGCTCAAAAAATGTATCTGGTTTTTCTGGATTAAATATCTCATTACATGTCATTACTGTAACCAAGTTTTCCGTTTCACTTAAATTAATAATATTATGTGTCCAACCCGGAATCATATAAACAGCTTCTATTTTCTCACCTGTCACTTCAAATTCCACAATTTCACCTGTATGAATATTTCGTTCCTGAACCAACCCATGACCTGATACTACGATAAATAATTCCCATTTTGAGTTATGCCAATGTTGTCCCTTTGTTATACCAGGTTTGCTAATATTTATACTTATCTGTCCACAATCCATTGTATGTACTAATTCAGTAAAATTACCACGATCATCACAGTTCATATTTAATTCATATTTGAACTTATCTGTTGGCAAATACGTCAAATATAAGCTATACAGTTTCTTCGCGAAAGAACCATCTGGCATCTTAGGCATCATTAAAGTTTTTGGTTGCTCTTTAAATAATTCCAATAAATCTACAATTTCCCCCAATGTAACTTTATGTGTTACTGGCACATAACAAAAACGGCCATTCACATCCGCTACTGTTTTTACACCTTCAAACTCACAATGAACCTCTTTATCTTCTAGTAAATCAAACATTCCCTCAACAAGATCATCAATATACAACAATTCTAACTTCGTGTTTCGATCATTTACTGTGAACTCTTTATCATTTGCAACTGCCCAGCAAAACGTAGAAACTGCTGAATTATATTTTGGCTTGCTATGACCCATCAAATTTGGAAAACGATATACAGCAACCTTTGAGCCTGTTTCCTCTGCATATTTAAAAAATAATTCTTCCCCAGCCTTCTTAGAACGTCCATATTCAGAGTTTTCAAATCTGTCTGCTAATGTTGCCTGAATCGAAGAGCTAAGCATAATGGTTGCACTATTTTTATATTTTTTCAACAAATTCAACAAATCAGAAGCAAACCCAAAGTTCCCCTTCATAAAATCTGCCGGATTCTCTGGTCTATTTACACCAGCCAAATTAAATACAAAGTCCGCTTTTTTACAATATTCTTCTAATTCTTCATAAGTGGAATCCAAATCATATTCATAAATATCTTCAATTTTAAGGTTTGGGCGTGTCCGATTCTTATTTTCTTTTATGTTTTTCAAATTTGCTACAAGAGCAGTCCCAACCATGCCCTTAGCCCCTGTTATAAGTATATTCATTCTTTTTCCCTTTTCAAATTTCTATTCGCTTATTCTGTAACTCCATCTGCTATTATTCGATCTGACTCTATTATCTTTTCATTACTAATTGTACAAGTACTGCCGATTTTCACCCTCTTTCCAACACATGCCATTGTCCTCACAACAGAATTAGAATAAATCAAAGTATAATCGTCTACTGCTCCATCATGGTGTATTTCCACCCCCGGATTCAAAAGGACTCCATTTCCAACCTTTGCACCATTCTGAATACATACATTATTTAAGAATACACATCCTTGTCCAATCTTCGCAAAAGGGCTGATATAAGCAGATTTACAAATGATATTTGGAAAATTATACCCAATTTCTTTCGCTTTTTCATAAACACTTTCCCGAAACTTATTGTTTCCGATTGAAACAACAAGTTCCTTATACTCACGAAACAATGTCATTAAATCCTCTACATGACCGACAACTTTTACACCACAAACCTCTGTTCCAATCTCATATCCATCATCTACAAAAGCCACATCATATTGCTGCTCTATGGCATGTTCCACAACAACCCTGCCGAAGCCCCCAGCACCTACTAACAATAATTTTTCTTTCATCTTAGTTATGTCTAACACCTTTCAGTTCTTCTTTTACATAATCAGTTGTAAGAATCTTTTTCACAGTTCCTTCTACATCTAATCTAACTGTATTGTGGCTGGTATAAGACTCATCAGCCATAGTATGAACCTCACCATTTACGACAAATTTATCATAATTTAAATCACGGCTATCTGCAGCAACACGATAATATGCACCCATATCTTCCGCTCTAAGTCTTTCTTCTTTTGTCATAAGTGTTTCATATAATTTTTCACCATGGCGCGTACCAATAATATTTGTTCCCGTATCTCCAAATAATTGTTGTACTGCTTTTGCCAAATCTCCAATAGTAGAGGCATCTGCTTTTTGAATAAATAAATCTCCTGGATTTGCATGTTCAAAAGCAAACCTAACCAATTCTACTGCTTCATCAAGATTCATTAAAAAACGCGTCATATTCGGATCTGTAATGGTAATTGGTTTTCCATTTTTAATCTGATCAATGAACAGTGGAATAACAGAACCTCGCGAACACATTACATTCCCATATCTTGTACAACAAATTACAGTTCCACCACGTTTTGCTGCCACTCTAGCATTGGCAAAAATAACATGTTCCATCATTGCTTTTGAAATTCCCATTGCATTAATCGGATAAGCCGCTTTGTCCGTTGAAAGGCAAACCACTCGCTTCACCCCTGCTTCAATTGCAGCATGAAGCACATTATCCGTACCTTCAATATTTGTTCTTACCGCTTCCATTGGAAAGAACTCACAAGACGGAACCTGCTTCAAAGCTGCTGCATGGAAAATATAATCTACTCCTGGCATTGCATCTCTTACAGACTGGATATTGCGAACATCACCAACATAAAATCGCACTTTATTTGCATGTTCTGGATACCTTGCCTGAAGTTCATGTCGCATATCATCTTGTTTCTTTTCATCACGAGAAAAAATACGAATTTCCCCAATATCTGTTTGTAAAAAATGTTTTAATACTGTATTTCCAAAAGATCCTGTACCACCTGTAATCATTAATGTTTTTTTCGTAAATGCTGACATCTTTATTCCTCCACATCAAATTATTTTTATATTTTTACAAATTAAAAATATTCTTATAATGACCCATCTCTATGAAGTACTGTCTTTACCGTCTTAAGTAGAATTTTAAAATCCAATCCCATACTCCAATTTCGTATGTACTCTGTATCTAACTTTACTACTTCTTCAAAATCTGTAATATCACTCCGGCCACTCACTTGCCACATCCCCGTAATGCCTGGTTTCATGGCAATCCTTGCACGATGATGAAACGAATACTCTGAAAATTCAGATTCTAGTGCAGGTCTATAACCTACAAGTGACATTTTACCCGTAAGCACATTGAAAAACTGAGGAAATTCATCAAGAGATGTTGCTCTAATAAATTGTCCAATTCCAGTTTTCTTTGTCCCATCAGGTAAAATTTTATTTCCGATAATTCTTGGATCAAAATCCATTTTAAACATCAGGTTACTACTCATTTTATTTTCTTTCATCAATTCTGCTTTTCGTTTTTCTGCATCCATATACATACTTCGAAATTTGTACATTTTAAATATTTTACCATTTTGTCCAACCCGATTCTGAGCAAAAAAAATCGGTCCTGGAGAAGCAATGTAAATTGCCGGAGCAACGAAAATATAAATAATACAAGTTGCAACACATCCTAATAATCCAGCAAAAATGTCAACACCTCTCTTTATAAATGCCTGTTTCATCGTCATAACATTGATACTCGTTGTCAAAACAGTGTATTCTCCAACCTTTCCAACTGATTGCTTTCCAACAATACCATTGGTTGCTTTCGCAAGATTTAAATGCACCGTAAGTCCCATTTCGGAACATCTTTTGAGCAATTCTTTCGGATATGCTACCGTCTCATCTAAGTTTATAAACACTTCATCAACCCAATTCTGACGTAGAAACTCTGCCGCATTATCAACATTGGAAACAACCCCTATTCCATTAATCATCTCACCTGTCATATCTTTATCTACAATTATAACACCATTAATCTGCCACATCTCATAATTGTGTTCCTTCACATTCTTTGTGACTTCTTCTGCAATACTACTTGTTGTGACAATAATCAGTGAACTGTCACCACCTATTTCCATTTTGTGTTTTAAGTAACGTTTCCATAAAACTCGGACCACATAAGTAAAAATGACATAGATACCACTCATCATAAAAAGTACAATTCTAGAATAAGCCCCTCCATCTTGAACTGTAACTAAATATAAGCTACTCAAAAGTACCAACATAATTGCCTGTTTTACAGATGAAGCAAATTCTTTATAATATCCTCTTTTCAGAACATTCTTATATGACTCAAAAAGAAAAATCACTATAATATCTGCAAGTTCTATAAAGATTGCCATATTTCGATATAACGGAACCCTATACGGATTCCAAGCCCTCTGTCGTAATATATAGGACAAATAAAAAGCAAATTGTACGCATAATAAATCCAACACAATAAAATCCAAATGTTTAAGCCAGCTACTTGAATTTTTCTTATACATTTTCTACTTTCCTACCTCTTTTTCATTAGAATAAATTATATTATTAGCTTAGTCAAAACATTGTTTTATTACTTATTCAACTTTCCCAACTGATATCTCTAAATAAAGCCTGAATAAATGTGGCTTGAGATGCAATCCATTCACTTACTTTACATTTTATGATGGATGTAATATCAGCGGATAATGTTAAAATATGTTCCACAAACAGAGCCATAAGGCTCTGCAGTGCACTGGTTAAATCCATGTTCTGGACATCGTCACAGAACATGAAGAATAATTCGCCATACGTTTTCTGGTCATTTTGGTTCCTCCGGATCCATTCCAGAATGATATATCTTGTAAATACAATGGTCGTATGGCTTACCATCGCACCATAATTATGGCTCTGAAATTCAGTGCCTAACTTCAGAAAGGATTTTGATGATCTGAAAAAACATTCGATAGACCATCTGTTCCCATAAATCCGTACGATCTCAGCGTCACTTAAAGAAACATCTGTACTTAAAAGATACAGACATTCGCTCTTTTTATTGCGGTTTCGTACGAAAACGATCTTAACAGGAATTCCTGTTTTGCTGGTGACTACTAAAGAGCCAAAAATATTTTTCGCACCTTCAAAGCGGACCATTCTTTTTAGTTCGTGAAGTGTATATTTTTTGCCCTTATAGGTATAACGCTGTTTCAGCTGCTTTACTATTCCGATTACATCGAGCCCGGCATTCAGAACAGAGCGGATCATAGGTTCTGTTGTGAACCAGGTATCCATAAGAAGATAATCGGCCTTTATACCAGATTGTAATGCTCTCTGGATAAGAAGAACTGCAGCGTCTGTTTTACTCATCATGCTTTCTTTGCGGAACTTATAACCGTTTGTACGATGATCGATGTTTTCAGATACTTCATTGTAACGATTGTTCTTTTTTACAGAAGAAAGCAGATTGAACCCAACAGGGATAAAACGGTAACCATCAGACCATCCCAATGTAAGCAGGGTGAATCCTTTCTGAAATCTATGTTCTACATGATCATAGACACGCGCAAGCAGTTCTACAGATTTACTTCGATTCCGCTTTACTACGGAATCATCCAGAACCAGGACCTTTACCCGTTCCGGTCTGGTAAGAGCATCAAATCGGGAAGTAACTTTAGCTGCAAGGAGCAGAAGAAACCTGCTCCAGTTATAGGAAGTTTCATTAAGAAAACGATAATATGTGTTCCTTGAAACGGCCTGGTCTTTATGTTTGGAGTTCAGAAAACGAAAGAGATTTCGCCCCTGAAATACAAGCAGCAGTAAAAATTGAAATACTTCATATGCAGAAACACCACAGGATTTTGTAATGTTGGCATTTCGTAATAATTTTCCAATCTGAAGTTCTTTTAAAGCGTTGGAAAATTGATTTTGGGTATTTTCATTTTTATCATTTTGGTATATCATAAGTTCAGCACCTTTTCCTTTGAGTATTTGTTTGTGGTGAACTTATTATATCAAAGATTAGGTGCTATTTTTATATCAAGGAACCAATTATTTTAAAATTTTAGTTGAAAAATCAGCTGTTTATGCCAGTTTTACTGGTGGGAAAGTTGAGTTACTTATATTCATCTTTCCCCTCTATCTTCTCTCCATATTGACAAAGCGAACAGCCGTAATCACACACTCGCCGCAAAAATACGGTTCAATTCATTAAAGCTGGCAAACCGCCACAGACTATTGTATAAACGCAGGATATAAAAGACAATGACTACCGCAACGGTATAAACAGGCGCAAATTTCAAAAATGCACTTAGATATTCCCGCGGAATATTGGAATACTGCAGATCAAACCGCAGCCACAATCCCAGGAAATAAGAAAAATTGACCGCAATGATATCATAGACCACCAAATAAAAAGCGATAACCTTCCAATGCTGTATTTTAGCTTTCCGCTCTCTTTCCTCTTGCTTAGACATTCGTAACTTTCCTTTCATTTTTAGTAACTCATAAGCCCCCTACTTAGTATATGAAAATATTATAACACCCCTCCCTATAGGTAATCAAGTTCTGTTTTCAATTTTCGACAGAAGTCGTTTTTTCTGTCCACAAATCTTCTGTCTTTACTTTCCCGTTTTCCTGTGTTAAAGTGTCTGTAAACAATCTGAAGGGAGTTTTTTCTATGAATATTTCCGGTTCTACCCGCCTCATCTGCCTGTTGGGCAGTCCTGTGGTGCACAGTATTTCTCCGGCCATGCACAACGCGGCTTTTCAGTATCATGACCTGGATTATGCCTATCTGGCCTTCGATGTAGGAGAAAACAGACTGGCTTCCGTGGTCGAAGCCTTAAAAGAAATGAATGTCCGGGGATTCAACCTGACGATGCCGGACAAGAATCTGATGGCCGCCCTCTGTGACCGGTTAAGTCCTGCTGCCGAGATCTCCGGGTCTGTGAATACCGTTCTGAACGAAAACGGCGTTCTCACGGGCTACACCACAGACGGCATCGGTTATATGAAGGCCTGCGAGGATGCCGGTTTTGATATCATTGGCAAGAAAATGACGCTTTTCGGCGCCGGAGGTGCTGCCACTGCCATTCTGGTGCAGGCTGCCCTGGACGGTGTCCGGGAGATTTCTCTTTTTACCCGTGATCCGAAGCGCGAACACACCTTAAAGATCGTTTCTGCTCTTAGAGAGCGGACCGGCTGCAAAATCCAGCTTTTTTCCTATGAGGACGAGGATGTTCTCCGCCGGGAGCTCGCCGACAGCCAGATCCTGACCAACGGTACGAACCTGGGGATGGCTCCTCATGAGGAGGGCTGTATTCTTCCGGATGCTTCTTTCCTTCACAAGGATCTCATTGTATCGGATATCATCTACAATCCCCGGAAGACGCGGCTGCTTCAGATGGCCGAGGAAGCGGGCTGTCCGCATTTCAACGGCCTTTATATGCTGCTCTATCAGGGAGCGGAGGCTTTCCGCATCTGGACTGGGAAAGATATGCCTGTGGATCTCATCAAAGAGAATTTTTTCTCATGAAAAATTGCCGCTGTTCCAGATTTTGCCGGGATTTGTCTTAAGAATTTTTTCGATCTGCTCCCGGCTGCAGAATGCAAAGAGGGCTTTCAGATTTTCCTCAATCTTCGGCGCTCTCTCCTCTGTATTATGGCAGTCCGTGGCGAGCAGATCCACAAAATCATGCTGAAAGAGCCAGCGGTTCTCTCTGGCCTGGTTATAATTGACTTGGAAGAGAGCCCCCTGTCTCTGCAGTTCTTCAAAGCGGTCTTTCTGCCTGTACATGCACTGGTACCGCTCTACATGGGCGATCACGGGACGGTAGCCCATACGGGTCACCTGACTTACTGCATCCTGAAGCCGACTGAAGCTGTCATCCGGCGAAAATTCCACCAAAAGGTAACGGCTGTTCTCCCCGTCTCCCAGGGGCAGGATCTTTCCCTGGCGCAGAAGTTCGATGACGCCGTCGCTGTAGAACACTTCATTTCCAAGGCGGATTTCCAGATCCGGATATTTTTTCGCTGCTTTCTCCTGCACTTTTTTCAGGACTTCGCGAAGCTTCTCCGGCTCATTTTCCACATGGCCCCTGTGATAATGGGGAGTGGCAATGATTCGCCGCACGCCCTGGTCATAAGACAGATCCAGCATCTGAAGCGTCATATCCATATCTTCGGAGCCATCGTCCACTCCGGGAAGAATGTGGCAGTGAAAATCGGTAAGATTATCCATTGTCTCCGGTTTTTCTGTGTTCTGCTGTCTTTTTCTGCGGAGCAAAATAGTGATAACGGCAGCCGCTCCGGCGGCCAACAGAAATACGAGTAATAGGATCCATTGTATTTTTGTCATCTTTGGTCTCTCCTCTTATTTTTCATTTGTCCTGGCGCCATACTTAAAAAGGCACCTGCTTTATGCTATCACAAATCCATAGAACTTTCTATGAAATTTTGTTTTTGTCTGCTTTTGCAAATTTTTATTTCATATTTTACTGGACAGCCTCTGCGTACCATGGTAGAATGAACACATAGAAACATGGAAATCCGCACAAAGGAGGTTTTGGAATGACAGAACGCGAATTACTTGAGCAGCTGCTCAATGAGGTAAAAGAGTTGAAAACGACTCAAAATGAGATGAAAATTGCTCAGTGTGATATCAGCGAGAGACTGGATGCCGTAAATATGAAATGTGATATCACCCGTAAAAAAGTAGATGATCTGGCTCTTGACATGAAACTGATGGAGCGTGGAATCCGGACGGATATCCGAAAGCTGCAGGATACAACGGAAACCATTGTGGTTGTCCTGCAGGGTCAGGGATTACTGCCCAAAGCACTGTAAAGCAAGATATAGCAAAGGCCGCAGTACGAAAAATCTATTTTCTGTACTGCGGCCTTTCTTTGCTCTGCTTTATGGAGCTGAGGGGAATCGAACCCCTGTCCGAAAACCTCTCCATTGCGGCATCTCCCATCACAGTCATTTCTTTGACATTCCCTCCATCAGACGCCAAATGACAGGCTGCTGACTTTAGTAGCTTCATAGGTTCTTTTTATCCCGCAAAGCTTTGGGAAAAAAGTGCCTCACCGATTTGACGCCGGTGACTCAGGTGGTGAGCAGCCCGAGGCCGACGAGCAGCATTACGCTGCTAACGCGTAATTATCGTTTGCGTTTAATTTTAAGTTCCGGTTTACTGCGCGGTCCCGGCCCGCGGATGGCTTCCCCAACTTCAAAATCCCCGTCGAAACCAGTACAACCCCGGGTTGTGATCTCTTTGATCTATGCTGGTTCGCAAACATGGATACAGTATATACGATATTTTAATCCCTGTCAAGTTTTTTCTGTGGATTATCAATTATTTCTTTGCATTCCTGTTTCGGAAGTAAGGAGTTCGAGCCCCCTTGCTTATGGAATCAGGAGGCCAATCTCCATTTTAGAAGCTCCAGGAGTTTTTCTTCGTAATCCTCTCCTGTCAGGTCTTCGCTGCGACCGCCGCTTCTTAAGTTGGTCTCCACACCTTTTTCTTCTCCATCAGCGAATTCCCAGATGTAGTAGCTGACGCCCCGGTAGATGAGATCGATGCTTCCCAGGCCGTCCTCCTCCGTGTAGGAGAACTCACAGCTGTGCCGTTTTAATAAGTCCTGTGCTTTATCAAGACGCATATGCATTCCTCCTGATCGATTAACGAAGGTTGCGGATCTTAAATTCTTTCTCCGCCTCTCTTCTCTGGTCCTTCTTGGCGATGTCTTCCCGCTTGTCGTAGAGCTTTTTACCACGGGCGAGGCCGATCTCCACTTTCACCAGGCTGCCTTTGAAATAGACTTTCAGCGGCACCAGGGTGAGGCCTTTTTCTTTGATTTTTCCCATCAGTTTGTTGATCTCATAGCGGTGCATGAGAAGTTTTTTCACGCGCAGCGGGTCTTTGTTGAAGATGTTTCCTTTCTCATAGGGGCTGATATGCATGCCGTAGACGAAGACTTCGCCGTTTTCAATCCGGACGAAGGCTTCCTTGATGCTGCATTTTCCCATACGAAGGGATTTCACCTCCGTACCGTGAAGGGAAATGCCGGCCTCAAAGGTATCTTCAATAAAGAAGTCATGATAGGCTTTTTTGTTGTTCGCGATGAGTTTTATACTTGTCTTTCCCATTTTTCTCTCCCTTTACTCTTCATACGCAAGTTCAAAATCAACGGTCCGCTCTTCCTTGCTGGCATCGGCCACCCGCACCCGAAGGGGCTGGCCCAGTTTGAAGACTCTTCCTGTGTCCACACCATACATTTCCATCGTATCTTCCTTATAATAATAGCGGTCGTCGTAGAGACGGGATACATGGATCAGGCCTTCCACGGTGTTGGGAAGCTCCACATAGATACCCCAGTTGGTGATGCCGGAGATCACACCGTCAAATTCTTCACCGATATGATCTTCCATATACTCGGCTTTCTTGAGCTTCAGTGTCTCCCGTTCGGATTCGTCCGCCCGGCGCTCGGCCTCACTGGTCTTCTCTGCCACTGTGGGAAGAATCTCCTCGTAATGATTTCTCCGCTCCTCTCCCATACGGCCCCGGAGGGTCTCCTTGATAATCCGGTGGATCTGAAGATCCGGATAGCGGCGGATGGGAGAGGTGAAATGGCAGTAATAACGGGATGCCAGGCCGAAGTGGCCCGTACAGTCAGGGCTGTATTTGGCCCGTTTCATACTGCGGAGAGTCAGGCGGCTGATCAGATCCTCCTCTGGGGAATCGGCGATTTTTGCCAGAAGCTTCTGGAGTTCTTTGGGATGAATCTCCTCCCGGTCGCCTTTGATGTAGTAGCCGAAATTCTGGATGAAGCGCTGGAGACTCTGGATTTTCTCCGGGTCCGGCGTCTCATGCACCCGGTAGAGAAAGGGGATCTCCTGCCAGTAAAAATCCTCCGCCACGGTCTCGTTCGCAATGAGCATAAAATCTTCAATGAGCTTCGTGGCGTCGTTCCGGTCATAGGGAAGGATCTCTGTGGGATGACCGTTTTCGTCCAGATGGATCTTCGCCTCCGGGAAATCAAAGTCAATGGAACCCCGTTTTCTTCTGTGCTCCCGGAGAAGCTTTGCCAGTACGTTCATATCTTTCAGCATGGGGACCACATCGGCGTAGTCTTCTGCAAGCTCCGGGTCCTCGTCCGCCAGGATCTTTTTCACCTGGGTGTAGCTCATGCGATGGTTCGTGCGGATCACACTCTCCACGATCTGATGGCCTGTCACCTGGCCTTTTTCATCAATATCCATAAGACAGCTCAAGGCCAGCCGGTCCAGCCCTTCATTGAGAGAGCAGATCCCGTTGGAGAGGGCATGGGGCAGCATGGGAATCACCCGGTCTGCCAGATAAACGCTGGTGCCCCGTTTCAGGGCCTCCCGGTCCAGAGCGCTGTTTTCCTGGACATAATTGGCCACATCCGCGATATGAACGCCCAGATGCCAGCCGTTTTCATCCTTTGTGAGGGAAACGGCATCGTCCAGGTCTTTCGCATCCTCGCCGTCGATCGTCACCATGAGAAGATCCCGAAGATCGGTCCGTCCGAAGGTATCCGCTCCGGAAACCGGCACATTCATGCGTTCCGCCTGGTTTAAGACCCGCTCGGGGAACTCCTGGGGAAGGTCGTGAGCGTAGACCACAGAGAGAATATCCACGCCGGGATCGTTGATGTGGCCGATGATTTTCACCACTTCTCCCTCCGGATTCCGGTTCTGATCGCCGTAGCTTACGAGCTTTACCAGAACCTTGTGGCCGTTTACCGCTCCTTTTGATTTTTCGATGGGGATAAAAATATCCCGGGAAAATTTGAGATTGTCCGGCACCACAAAGCCGTAATTCTTCGACTGCTGGTAGGTACCGATGAGCTCGGTAATGCCCCGCTCCAGCACCCGGACGATCTTTCCTTCTCTTCTTCTACCCGTACGGCCCGGCGTCACTGCCACCTGTACGGTGTCTCCCTCGAAAGCGCCGCCGCTGCTCTCTTCGGGGATAAAAATGTCTTCTTCCTGACCTTCGATTTCCACAAAACCGAAGCCTTTCACATGAGCTGTATATTTTCCTGTGAGGAGATGGCTCTTGGCGATCTGATATTTGCCCCGCTTGGAAACTTCGATCTTTCCTTCGCTGACCAGCTCATCGAGAACCGCCTCCAGCTCGCCTCTTTTCTCCCGGCTCACGCCCAGAACCATGGCCAGCTCCTTGATCTTCATGGGCACATAGGTCTTGTCATGCATCAGGTCGTTGATTACTTTTTTCCGTCGTTCAAACTGTTCTTTTTCCATCTATGGTCTCCTGTCCCTATATGGTAAAAAAGCACCCTCGCAATACTGCAAGAGTGCTTCACATCCTAGATTTAGAAATTCAGGTTCAGGACAACAGCCAGTACCATAAAGCCAACTGCCAGTCCGGTGGTGATCTTAACCAGCGCACCTTCCATGGAACGTCCTTTATTCTTTCCCCAGTAGGTATCTGCCATACCGCTGATACTTCCCAGTCCCTGAGATTTTCCTTCCTGCATCAATACGAGAACGGTCAGAGCAATGCAGATAATAACAAAGATAACCGTTAAAATAGTTCTTAATACTGCCACGAGTCACACCTCCTATACCAAACATGTTCAGTTTAGCATAGGAAGGATAGATTGTCAACCCCGTACTTTGCCATGCCTCCAAGGAAATCTTCGATCCGCAGGAGTCGGTTGTATTTCGCCGTCCGTTCGCCGCGGCAGGGTGCTCCGGTCTTGATCTGGCCTGCTCCGGAGGCCACGGCGATATCTGCGATGGTGGTATCTTCGGTTTCTCCGGAGCGGTGGGAAACCACGAAGCGGTAGCCATTTTTTCCTGCAAGCTCCATGGTCTCAAAGGCTTCCGTGAGGGTGCCGATCTGGTTGACTTTCACGAGAACCGCGTTGGCTGCTCCCAGACGGATGCCCTTTTTCAGCCGCTTGGCGTTGGTGACAAAGAGATCGTCTCCCACCAGCTGGAGATTTTTTCCGAGAGCGGCGCTTAAGTGTCCCCAGCCTTCCCAGTCATTTTCATCCAGGCCGTCTTCAATGGACCAGAGGGCGAAGCCTTCCGACAGCGTCTGATAATAACGGATCATTTCCTCGGTATCCCGCAGGATCTCTTTGCCTTTCATCCGGCTTTCCCCCGGAAAATAATAGGCGCCGCGCGTCTCGTCCCAGAGCTCGCTGGCTGCTGCATCCATGGCAAAGCGGATCTCCTCGCCGGGCACATAGCCCGCCGCTTTTACAGCCCGGTTCAGATAGTCGAAGGCTTCCTCCGCCCCGGATAGATCCGGTGCAAAACCGCCCTCGTCTCCCACAGCCACGGAAAGACCTGCTTCATCAAGAAGTTTCCGAAGCTGATGATAGATCTCCACTACCATCCGTAAGCCTTCGCTGAAGCTTTCCGCCTGGACGGGCATCAGCATAAATTCCTGAAAATCCAGGGCGCTCCGGGTGTGGCAGCCTCCGTTGATGACGTTGAACATCGGTACCGGAAGGCGCAGGGCCTGGGAGCCTCCGAGATAGCGAAAGAGGGGGATTTCGAGGGATTTTGCCGCCGCATGGGCCACGGCCATGGAAACACCCAAAATTGCATTGGCTCCCAGGCGGCTTTTGTTTTCGCTTCCGTCCGCCCGGATCAGCTTCCGGTCGATCTCCGCCTGCTGATAGATGTTTTCGCCGATGATACAGTCTGCCAGGATCGTGTTGACGTGTTCCACCGCGTTCTGCACACCTTTTCCTCCGTACCGTTCTCCTCCGTCCCGAAGCTCCACCGCCTCATACTGGCCGGTGCTGGCTCCCGAGGGCACGGACGCCCGGCCCACGGTGCCGTCCTCCGTCAGGACTTCCACCTCCACTGTGGGATTTCCCCGGGAATCCAGGATTTCTCTTGCGTATACATCCAGGATCTCTGAATACTGATGCATAAAAATGACACACCTCCTTGCGGATAGTGTGTCCTGTCATGAATCAAATAATACCCGGATTTCGTCGGTTATTTCTCCCACTACTCTGCTGTGAATCAGAAGATGGAGGAGTCTTTTTTCTTCGGGATTTTCCGGTGCCTGTTCCAGAGCTTTTTCAAAAACCGGAAGCACCAGAGCTTTGACTTCTTTCACGGTCGCCATGGGTTTTACCTGCTCCAGAAGAGCGTCCTCACCCAGCATACGGAGTGCTTCGCCACAGGCACAGCAGTATTCGCCTTCGGATATCAGAGGGCTCTCGGTGCCGCATTTTTTCTTGTATTGGACCGCCTGTCTTACAATACCAATAACCATAATTTTCTCCTTGCAATTTATTATTTTACTCTTGAGATGTATGTTTATATATAGTATGATGTTGGGGTCAAAAGGTATTTTGCCCCCAACTGATGCCTACGAATTGCTCC
>ERZ824488.1246-NODE-1246-length-28912-cov-5.299269_pt1 | contig 28912 bp, 25 predicted proteins | sample MGYA00519936_ERZ824488 | MGnify/ENA primary metagenome ERZ824488 (study PRJEB31778, sample SAMEA3449153) | human gut metagenome | biome: human gut; feature: human-associated habitat; material: faeces | place: United Kingdom | collected 2010/2012 ... | reverse complement strand
GTCTCAGTACGTTCGAGATGGTCGTATCGTCTGCTTTATCATCGTAGGAATAGAGATTCAGGATTTCTCTGGACAGACTGTTCATCATATCACGGCTCGGCGCCTTCATGATAACGTCACGGACAAATGTCGGCGGCAGTGTACGTCTCTCCACCAGTGTCTCGTGGAATGTCTGCAGTTTCTTCTGATTCGGCAGCTCACCGAACAATAACAGGTAGGCGATTTCCTCAAATCCGTAATGCTTATCTTTTAAGAATCCCTGCACCAGGTCTTTGATGTTATAGCCGCGGTAGTAAAGTTTTCCTGCACACGGCACTTCCTCGCCGTTCACGATCTTCTTCGCACATACGTCGGAAATGTTCGTGAGTCCCGCAAGGACACCTTTTCCGTTCAGGTCACGGAGTCCTCTTTTAACTTCGTACTTCGTATACAGGTCTTTGTCTATCGCATTATTCCTCTCACAGAGTTCTGCAAAATGGCTGATTTCCGGTGTTACCTCAAATAATGTCTGTGTCTGATCGTCTTTTCTGTCCATCGTCATCATCCTTTCTTATATGGGGATAGTTAAATGTTGCTGGGTTTTGTTCTTATATTCTTGCTGTCTGCAGGATCTGATGCCTGTCGGTTCTTTCGGATATTTTTCCTTCTATCGATTCTGACACAACAGATCGCTTAACTTCGCGAATTCTTCCAGTGTCAGTGTCTCGCCTCTCACGCTTGCGCCTTTCCCAAGTGCCTCGATCGCTGCTTCGACCTCTTCTTTTGTAAAATCTAAAGTTGCCGCATTCTTCAGGCCGTTCGCCAGTGTCTTCCTTCTCTGGTTGAAGGATGCACGAATGATATTGAACATCAGCTTCTCATCCTGCACCTGTACCGGCTTCTCCTGATGGCAGGTCAGACGGATGACCGCTGAGCCTACCTTCGGTCTTGGCATAAAACAGTTCGGCGGAACATTTGCCACGATATACGGATCGGCATAATACTGCACAGCCAGAGACAATGCGCCGTAATCCTTATTGCCCGGTCCGGTCTGCATACGGTCCGCAACTTCTTTCTGCACCATGACCGTGATACTCTCCACAGGAACCTCATTTTCAAATAGTCCCATTATGATCGGCGTTGTGATATAGTATGGCAGGTTCGCCACTACTTTGACCGGCTTTCCGTTATTCTCTTCGTCTGCCAGCTTCTTAAGATCCAGCTTCAATACATCTTCATTGATGACACGTACATTGTCATATCCGCTTAATGTATCCTCCAGGATCGGGATCAGGTTCTTATCGATCTCCACTGCAATCACTTTGCCCGCCGCCTGCGCCAGATACTGCGTCATCGTACCGATTCCCGGTCCGATCTCCAGTACCATGTCATCCTTCGTGATATTTGCCGACTGTATGATCTTATCTAATACATGCGTATCGATCAGGAAATTCTGACCGAACTTTTTCTGAAATGAAAAATTATATTTCTGCAGAACTTCTATCGTGTTCTGCGGATTACCTAACGTTGGTTCTTTCATGATTCCTCCCACGTATGAACTTATTTCCTAACTTTCCACTACAATTCAGGTCTTTTCAGACATACTCTGGTGTGTAAACTGTAGCGATTATTCCTCATTATACAATAATTTTACGGGGATTAATAGCAATAAAAAATGAAATATGTATAAATATATAAATGGAAACACACACAATTTTAGTTTCCATACCAAAGGAACTCATATCCACTTAATCTTATATCTTTCAATTCTGTCTTTTCACCCGTCAACAGATTACGGTACATCCCTTTTTCCTGCATCCATGCTGTCTTCTCCTGATTGCTGAAGTTGAATATTCCAAAGAATCTTCTCCCTTTATATTCCCGCAATACACACAGGATACTGTCGTCATGTACATCATATGTATACACATCTGCATCTTTATCAAATGTTATCTCCTGTCTGCGGATCTTTTCCAACCGGTCAAGTGTCTGGAATATGTTTCCCTGAACCGTTGTGACATCTTCCTTATCCTCAGCGAGTTCCCACGGTAACTTTCCCCGGTGGATATATCTTGAATCAGCACATTTTTCCGGATCGTTCTTATAACTATAATCGTTCACCTGTCCCAGTTCGTCACCACTATATAACATTGGGATCCCTGACTGGGTCAACATATATGCATGCAGCATGATATCTTCTCTGACTGCTGCGTTCATTGCTTCTTCATCGTGTTCAAATCCGGCTTTTTCAATTCCGCACATCGATGCAGTTGTCCCGCAGAAACGCGCATCCTGCGTTACCGGATCATCATTATACAATTCTCCACGACTTACACTGCCCCGGATTTTTCCCGTGAAATAATCATTAAGATAACGTTTATGCGGAATTTCTTTTATTCCCCATGGCCTCATCGTCTCATAATCCAGTCCCCATCCGATATCGTCATGGCAGCGCAGATAATTTAAGAATACATATTGCTTTGGCAGCTGGTTCACAATATCCATCTGTTTTTTCAGCAGCCGGATATCACCTGTTGCTATACTGTTCCAGGTCGTTGCCATAGTCGTCACATTATAAAGCATATGACATTCCGGCTTTTCAACCGTTCCAAAATACGGCACAACTTTTTCGGGTTCCATTACAACCTCTCCCAGAAGCAAAACACCCGGGCATACAATTTCTGCTATCATGCGCATCATACGGACAATTGTATGCACCTGTTTCAGATTTCTACATGTAGTTCCAAGTTCTTTCCAGATATACGGCACCGCATCGATTCGTACAATATCTATCCCCTGATTTGTCAGATACAGAAAGTTATATATCATCTCATTAAATACTCTCGGATTACGATAATTCAGATCCCACTGATACGGATAAAATGTTGTCATCACATAATGACCGGTTTCCGGAAGATACTGTCATTTTTCTTTTCTCTTTTTTCCATTTTCTTTTGTTCCTTCCTCTAAAGAATCTTCCTATGCATTATTTTCCTGTAAAAAATGCAGAAGAAACTGCTTGTCAGCAGCTTCTCCTGCATTTACAGGTTCTTGTATTCTATTCTTCTCCCACCAGATGCATCTGGTACGCCTTGAATTCTCCCATCTCTACAGGCATCGGGATTCCTGCTTCCATAAGTGCTGCGCCATTATAAGTCTTTCCTGTTTCCGTATCACGATAAACCGCACTGCATTTCAATCCCTGAAGGTTTACATAATTCACAGTCATATTTCCATGAATCTCCTGCATCACTACATTCAGCAGTACTTCTTTCTGATCTTCTGATACGAATGCCCATGCTGCATATTCTTCCTTCGACGGATCAGACAAACGGTAATAAAGTCCCGTCTGGATCAGCGGTGCGAACTTCCGGTATTCTTCTACCTGTGACCGGATCTCTTCTTTTTCTTCTTCAGAAAGTTTTCCGAGATTCAGTTCATATCCAAATGTTCCAGCCATTGCCACTACTCCTCTGGTATGCAGAGATGTACTTCTTCCTGTCTGATGATTCGGTACTGCCGATACATGTGAACCTACAGCGGATATCGGATAGCCAAACGATGTACCATACTGGATCTGTAATCTGTCCAATGCATCTGTATTATCACTGCACCAGATCTGTGGCGTATAATACATCATTCCGGCGTCAAATCTTCCGCCGCCGCCACTGCATCCTTCGATCAGCAGATCTGGATATCTGGTTACGATTCTTTCCAGGAAGTCATACAGACCAATAACATAATCATACATAACCCTGCCCTGATCTTTCGTTCCCCTCGAAAATACATCCATCAGACTACGGTTCATATCCCATTTCACATACTCAATATTTCCCTGGTCCAATACTTTGCAGATCTGATCAAATATATGGTCTACAACTTCCTTTCTGGAGAAATCCAACACCAGTTGGTTTCTTGCATGAACCGGATTTCTTCCCGGGATTGTAAGTGCCCAATCCGGATGTTCTCTGTACAGATCACTGTCTTCTGAGATCATTTCCGGCTCTATCCAGATTCCGAATTTTACCCCAAGATCATTGATCTTCTGTATCAGACTTCCCAGTGTTCCGCCAAGCTTCTTCTCATTAACAAACCAGTCACCAAGACCGCTGTTATCATCATCACGTTTTCCAAACCATCCGTCATCCAGCACCAGCATATCAATGCCTACATTCTTTGCTTCTTTTGCCAGTTCATATAAGGTATCGCCGTCAAAATCAAAGTACGCTGCTTCCCAGCTGTTCACCAGGATCGGACGGATACTTTCTTTATACTTTCCTCTGCAGATATGCTGTCTGATACAGCGGTGCAGATTCTGCGAAAGCTGGTTCATTCCACTTCCCGAGAATGACAGGAGTACTTCCGGTGTATAAAACACCGATCCTGTTTCAAGCGGATAAGAAAACATCTCATCCTGCAGGCCAAGAAGTGCACGTGTCTGACCGAACTGGTCTTTCAATGCCTCTCCCTTAAAATTCCCACTATACACAAATGACATTGCATAGCAGTTTCCGCAGCTGTCTGTTGTATGTTCATCTGCAAGGATCATCATCGGATTATACTGATGGCTTGAAGTTCCTCTTACACTTCCGATCACATGGCTTCCATGCGTAACTGGTTCTCTCTGCATCCTTCTTTCCATCGCATGTCTTCCGTAAAATGTCAGAAGATCATATTTACCATAAAGGAAATCAAGACACGCAGACTGTGCTTTCTGGATAAAAATCTTTCCATCTCCATGATAAGCAATCTTTGCACTTCTGGTGATCACATCATAGTCCGGAAGTACACCATACAGAAGTGTTACTTCTACTCCTGTAACCACATCTTCCATTGTAATCTCAAGTGTCTGACTTTCTGTCTCTTCCGCATAGACTGCCGGAAGTCCCGGAATCTTATATTTCCCATTAGAAATCTGATGTGAACGGTATCGAAGATCACACGCTGTACTTCCGTCTGCATTTTCAATTATCAGAGCCACACTTCTGTAATCCCCGGTTCCGTAACACGGATACTCCTGAGGAAGTGCATCCATCGAATAGGTTCTGTCACTTCCGGCATCATACGGATTGCCTGAAAATCCTCTGTCATAATATGTCAGAAGATAATCCATACAGCTTCCATCTGTCTTCTTTCCATAATACAGATGAAGAAGGAATCCAAAACGGTCTACCTGCATCTGATATGTTGTATTTTTTGTCTGTATTGTAAATGTCCTGTCTGCTTCACAGTAAACAATTCCCATTTCTTTGTCTCCTTTTTATGTCTCAAGTTCTATTTGCATTCCGATTATTTTACGGCTCCATTCACCACGCCATTCAGAATATGTTTCTGACAGATCAGATAAAAGATCAGGATTGGCAGAAGTGCCAGCAGGTACGAAGCAAATGCCAGATTGTAGTTCGTTCCAAACTGTGTCTGGAAATTAAGCTGTGCAAGCGGCAATGTATTCTTTCCGGTTCCTGACATGATAACCAACGGTGTCATTACATCATTCCATGTTCCGAGTGCTGTCAGAACCGCTACTGTCGCATGCATTGGTTTCATAATTGGAAAGATAATTTTCCAATAAGTTGTCCATGTACTTGCTCCGTCCACACATGCTGCTTCTTCCAGTGCCATCGGAATATTCGTCAGATATCCGGAATACAAAAGCACATTCATCGGCATATAAAAGACCAGATATAAGATAATAACTCCGGCTCTGTTCGCAAGTCCCATCTGCGCCGTCTGTTTTACCACCGGCATCATCAGGATTGCAAATGGTACGAACATACCACTGACAACATAAAAATAAATAAACTTATAAAATTTACTATGTGCCTTATTTCTTGCAATTGCATATCCAAGCAGTGAATGGATCAGCATTGCAAGCACTACCGTCACAACTGTGATCAGCAGACTGTTTCCCAACGAGTTCCAGAAATCTGTCACTTTCATCGCCTCTGTAAAATTACTCAGACTGAAATGCTTTGGAAGCGATAAGATTCCTGCGACATCATTCGTCATTTCCGAAGGTTTCTTCAGCGCAATGACAACAGTCATATATAATGGAAATACTACAGTGATCAGCCCTGCGATCAAAAGAATCGTTACAGGCCAGTTTATTCTTTCTTTCCCAACTTTTTTCATTACAACTGTTCCTCCTTCTTACCGGTGATAGTCAACTGCATTACCGAAATCACTACAATCACAATAAAGAAAATAACTGCATTTGCGCTTTGGAATCCAAACTGTCCGCCACTCATTCCGTTATTATAGATCAGATATGAGATGGATTCTGTACTCTGGGCAGGACCTCCTTTTGTCAATGCCATGATCTGATCAAATACCATCAGGAAGTTTTTCACACTCAGAACCATATTGATAGAGAAAAATGGAATGATCAGTGGAAATGTCAGGTTTCTGAACTTCTTCCATCCTGTAGCACCATCAATGGCACCTGCTTCATATACATCCTCCGGAACCGTCTGAAGTCCTGAAATATAAATGATTGTGTTCATTGCTATCGACTGCCATGCACACACGATCACAATCGCGATCCACGCAAGATTTGTATTAGAAAGCATACTGGAACTAAATGTCTTACTTCCGATCATTTTTCCAAACGCCGGAAGAATATAAGTAAAGAAGTAGTTGAAAATATATCCTACCACCAGTGCTCCCAGTACATTCGGGATAAAATATGCACCCCTGAGTCCGCTTTTGAACTTGATCTTACTATTTAGTCCGAGTGCCATCAGAAGACTCAATACATTTGTCAAAATTGTCGCCGCAATTGCCAACTTAAATGTAAAGATATATGAGCCTCCGACTCTGGAATCGGTAAACAGGTCTATATAATTGCGAAGCCCTACCCAGTCGTAACTTCCGTATCCTTTAAAATTGGTAAAACTGTAGATGACACCTTTGATCAGCGGCAGCGTATTGAAGCAGAAAAATAATGCAACAATCGGAATCGTGATCAGAAGAAATGTCCGCTTTCTATCATTTAATTTATTCTTTTTCATCGTACTAACTCCTTGAACTTCCGTATTATCAGTAACTTATCTGTCTTAGTCATTATGCGATTTCTCGTAATCTTCCACTTTACGGATAATATCACGATTATATCTTACCCAGTCTGTATCAAATTTCTTAAGAAATGCCTTGCTGTCTTTTTTCATCAGGAATGTCTGGATCTGTGCGTCTACCGCCATTTCCGATGGATAATAATGATCCTGGTAGTCAGACATTTTTCCTTCTTTTATATATTCTTTCATTCCTTCAAGGGTTGATGGCAGTTCAAAATCTCCTTCTTTACAAGGAACCGCCTTCTGCGCATCCAGATATGCCTGTACATTCTCATCTTCCAGGAGAAAATCTAACACTTCATATGCTGCCTCTTTATTTTTGCAGTCTTGCATTACGCAGAACTGAAGATCTATTCCTGAATTCAACGTATTTTCTTCCTTGTTATTACTTGCCGGCATTACAAATGAATCGATCTCCATATCCGGATTCACCGTCTGGATCTGTGGAATTGCATAACTTCCGATCGTATACATTGCGGATTCACCTTTTGCAAATGCAGTACACGCCCCGTTGTAATCATATGCAAACGGGTCATCCGGTCCATATGGAAGCAGCTCCAGCATACGTTCTGCCACTTCTTTATATTCCTTCGAAAATGTTGTCTTTCCGCGGTTCACCTGTGCACACACATCTGCAGGAGCGAGATCTACCGCAACCGCATTCCACGGTGCAAGACAAGTCCATGTATCTTTAAATCCAAAATAAAATGGCTGGATTCCTGCATTCTGTATCTCCTGACACAGGCTCATGAGTTCATCCCATGTAGTTGGTATTTTCCATCCATGTTCTTCGAACATTTCCTTGTTGTAAAGAATTCCTGCTGCATTTGCAACGTATGGTACCGCATAAGTTCCTTTTTCCGGAACAAATTCCAGATTTTTATCAATTTCTTTATATGCCTCTTTAATATCTTCCAGACCTTTATAGTCGGAAATATCCATCAACATGTCAGAATCGATAAAGTTTGAATAGTTCACGTCTCCTCCGATTCCAATAATATCCGGATTATCCTCCCGGATAAATCTCGTCTTCAAAACAGTCATTGCATCATTCGGAGATTCAATTGTAAGATGAATATCATCATGTGTACGGTTAAATTCTTCTTCTATTTTCTCAAATGTTTTTACTGCTTCCGGCTTATACTGCACAAGTTCTATTTCTGTCTTTCCTGTCTTCTCCTTCTGCCCGCATCCCTGCAGCATCATAGCCCCAGCCATCGTAAGAACCAGTCCGGCACTTACCAGTTTCCTGTACTTCCTATGCATGTTCCAAAACTCCTTTTTACTCCGTTCCTTCCTGATTTTGAACCTTTCCCGGGATATTTATCTGTTTTCATCGTCAGGTTTTTGCTTTTCATCTATTACAAATGAATTGTAACATATCATAATGCGTCTATAAATATCTTGATTTTATATGTTTTATAGTAAAATGCAACTTTTCCCGTTATATATTGAAGTCATCTAGCATTTTGGTATATACTGATGAAAAAGGAGGTGTCGTATGAGTGACATTTTATTTTCTGTTTTTCCAAATGAGAATTTTGTAGATATCGGTTTGTATCAGTACGGCTGGGAACAGTGTGAACCTTCACATTCTTTCGGACCTGCTGCCAGAAATCATTATGTCTTTCATTATGTAATATCCGGCACCGGTACCTTAATGGCCAATGATTCTTCTGGTAACACGATAAAATATCAAGTAAAAAGCGGACAGGGTTTTATGTTATTTCCTAATCAGATCAATACTTATATTGCAGATCAGGATCTGCCATGGGAATATACCTGGGTTGAATTTGACGGACTCCGCGCTAAAGAGATTGTTTCTACCGCCGGACTCAGTCCCGATCATCCGGTCTATCACGCCGGTTCAAAAGACCTTCGCAATGAAATGATGAACGAAATGCTATATATTGCCCGGCATCCGGGTTCTTCTTCCGAGTCGCCATTTCATATGATCGGTCATTTATATCTGTTTTTAGATTATTTCATGCGTTCCGCTGCTACCGTGCGCATGAATCAGAGTGGAAAGATCAGGGATTTTTACATAAAAGAAGCTTTATCTTATATTGAACAGAATTTCCAGAACAATATTACGATTGAAGATATTGCAGCCTTTTGCGGTCTGAACCGGAGTTATTTTGGGAAAATATTTCACGATACCATCGGAAAATCGCCACAGGAATTTCTGATCAGTTACCGTATGACAAAAGCTGCCGAACTTTTGAAGTTAACATCTCTGTCTATTGCTGATATCGGGAATGCTGTAGGATATCCAAATCAGTTACATTTTTCCAGAGCATTTAAGAATGTTTATGGGACTTCGCCAAGAAGCTGGCGGAATACTAATAAGTTGGAACCCGATTAATCTCTTGCATACTATGGTATGACAAAAGGACGTATGAAAAAACTTTCGTTTTTTCATACGTCCTTCCTGTTTTCATATTCACACTATCCACAAATCTTATCGATCCATGCGAATAACTCTTCCAGGTCGTAGTCTCCGGCATGCGGCATCTCTATCTCCTGATGCCAGTGTTCCAGAACGTCTTTGATATCGCCCCGGTCGTCCTGTATGATCCGGCCTGTGAAGTTCTGGATCTGGAATGGAAGGCTGTGTGTGTATTCTACAATTTCGTAATTATTAAACATATTACCCCTTTTGGGGATGGAGGATTTCTGGAAATCCTCCGTCCCCAATTAAAATTGCCCTGTCCCTTTTTACTTGTCCACGATTTCCCCCGCAATTATTCGCATGGCTTCCACAATTTCCGCAATCTGTTCTTTCGTGATCCCGTCCATGTGAATACCTCCGGTGCACACCACGGTCGTTTTCTTTCCTGCCGATACTTTCTCAGCAAGATAACGGCATACTTCCTCGTCCTTATGCCCCGTCACGTTCAGTACCGATGCCGTGCTGCTCATCTTGCCGCTACCGTCAAGAGACGGTCTTGGAATTGCAAGGACGGTACAGCCTATATGTGGGCATTCCCCACCGCTTACTAATATGTGGTAATCATCGCCGAGTCTGCGAACTTCCACACAGATCTCAGTAAATGTCAGCTTTTTCTTTATTTCCCAGAAGTTATCGGTCTCCATACTGTGACACTCCCTTCTCTACACAAGTCCGGTCCATCGACGGTATTCTCTCGCCTCTATCCCGAACGGTTCCACCAGCTTTGCCGCAATATGATATGTCATCTCTTCGATATTCTCCGGCTGATGGTAAAATGTCATCATCGGCGGAATGATCCGGACCCCCGGAATCGTCGCAAGTTCGGAAAGGTTACACAGATGTATCGCACTAAGCGGAGTCTCTCTTGCTGCAAGGACCAATGTCCGCTGTTCCTTGATCGTCACATCTGCCGCACGCAAGATCAGATTGTCTGCATAGCCGCTGTGGATACCTGCCACAGTCTTCATACTGCATGGAACGATCAGCATTCCTTCCGTACGGAAGGATCCGCTTGCCGGTCCGGCTCCGATATCTTTTGTATCACATACCTGATCTGCAAGTGCTTCGATTTCTTCTACTGTGTCTTTTGTTTCCTGCTGTAATGTGATTTTCGCACTGTCACTTAAAATCAGAATGGATTCATAGTCTGAATCCTCCCGGATAATCTGCAGACACATTTTCAGAATCGGAAGACCACTCGCACCAGTTGCCGCCACAACTATGCGTTTTCTGTCCTTTTTGTCTTTTCTGCTTTTCGTCAGAAGACATTCCTTATCTTCTCTACTCTCCCTGCACATCTTATTTCACCCAATGCTCCGGATCTACATCCATGAACTGTGCACGCTTGAATCTGTCTTTCTGATCATACGGAACAGTACAGTCGAAGATTGTCTTGCATGCGATTCCGTGATCGCGGATACTGCCGGAGCAGCTCGGATCGTTGGACGGATCCAGCGGATGGCATCTGACTCCTGGAATTGTGATGATATCCGCATCTCCCTGGAATCTTGTATTCATCGCCCACAGTACATCGTTCATATCGAAGCAGTCTACATCTTCATCAACCAGGAATACATGTTTCAGCTCACTGAATGCAGAGAATGCCAGAAGCGCTGCCTGTCTCTGTCTGCCTTCATCACTGGCCGTAAGCTTCTTAAACTGCAGAACGGCCATATATTTTCCGCCGCCCGGTGAAGCGCAATATACGTTCTGAAGCCTTCCAGGCATTGCCTTTTCCACCATTCCGTAAATGCTTGCTTCCGTCGGGATCCCGGCCATAGATACATGTTCCTCACTCGGTCCGATACAAGTCTGCATGATCGGGTTCTTTCTGTGTGTTACAGCTGTTACTTTAATCATCCAGCACTGGTCACTTGCTGGTCCTGTGTATCCCGGGAATTCCGGCATTGCATATCCGGTATGGCTGTTCTGATCTTCCTGTACTCTTACATTCGGAACAACTTCCCCTTCGATCACATACTCCGCATTGGCGATCGCACGTTCATTTACCGTCAGGCATTTGCAAAGTCTGACCGGTTCACCCCTGAGGGCACCTGCAACTGCAAGTTCATCATATCCCATCGGTGTTGTCGGCGGCTCAAAGCAAGAGCCGATTTCAATTGCAGGATCTACTCCGATACTGATCGAGATTGGCAGACGCTGTCCAAGCTCTTCTGCTCTTTCTGCCATTGCTCCGATGTGGCGTGCACCCGGTGTAAAGAAGATCGATAATTCATCTTTCCCCTGGATGCAGAGTCTGTGGATCGTCACATCACTTACTCCGGTATCCGGATGCGATGCGTAGCACATTCCAAGCGTAATGTACGGACCCGCATCTACCGGCGTATTCGTCGGTGCCGGTACTAATTTGTATAAGTCAAAATCCGGATCTGTCGCTTTGTGTACAACTTCCTGACAAGGTGCTGCTTCTTCTGTCAGCACCGGCGGGATCGGGTTATCCACGCTGTGATATAATTTCTTTCCGAGATCTTTCGGATCACATTCCAGCAATGCACCGACTCTTGTTCTGCTCGCAAGCACGCCGATCGCAACTCTTGCTCCCGGATGTCCTTTTACATTGTTAAATATCATTGCCGGTCCTTCTTTGGTCGGACGCATAACGGTTCCGCCCGCCCCGACATGACGGTATACACCGGAAAGCTCTGCCATCGGCTCGACTTCCACATCTGTTTCAATCAGCTGTCCCGGCATATCTTCTAACATTTTTAATGCACTTCTGAGATCTGTGACTTTTGCTGCCATAAAATAATCCTCCTATTTCATATTATCATTTCAAATCTGCGGATTTACTTATCCTCTTTCCTCCCATTCTAATAATCTCTCAATAGAAAATCAATTCCACTTATGCTATAATTGATTCCAAAACGGAATGAATTGTTTTATATTTTTACCTACCCCAAGGAGACCTCAGATATGACATTTAATCAGATTCAGTATTTTATTGCCATCGCTGAATGCAATACCTATTTTGACGCCGCAGAAGAACTAAATATCTCGCAGTCTGCACTTTCAAAACAGATCATAAAACTAGAGAAAGAACTTGGCGTCGCCCTGCTCGACCGTTCCCGCCGCAAGGCCTCTCTTACCCCCGCCGGAGAGACCTTTTACCAGGACGCCCTGGCCCTTCGCCGGCAGTATGAGATCATGAACAGACACATGAAGAAGTATCAGATTTTCACGGGAAATAAAAATGAGCTCCGTGTCGGAACACTGCCGATCCTGACACAGTACGGACTGACCGCACATTTCCGTCAGTTCACCGAATCCCATCCGGACATTCATCTCATTCTCGATGAAGTCGAAGAAAATGACTTAAAAAAAGGACTGCTATCCAGCCAGTATGACCTTATTATCTGCCGTGAACAGATGATAGCCGATCAGAGCGACATTTCTTCCGTCTATCTTGCGGACGATGAACTGGTCACCGTCCTTCCCGTTGGACATCCGCTTGACGGACCCGTATCACTTTCCGCTCTTGCAGACGAGTCATTCATCCTGATGAACCGCTACACCTCCGTCTATCAGATCTGTCAGGCACTGTTCGCAAATGTGCCGGTCCACCCACAGATTCTAAGAACCGGACGTGTCGAATCGATCATCAGCGCCGTTGCCATCGGGGAGGGCGTAAGCCTCCTTCCATACAGTAACTTCAAGCTCTTTCATCATGAGCACGTAAAGACACTGCCGCTTACGCCTCCGGTAAAGCTTCCTGTCGTAATTGCCGGCACGAAAAAACGGATAAATTCCTCTATCTGTCAGGAATTCATCCGTTGTATGACGGAACATTAAGTTTTGTAACCAGATTGCCCAGATCATCAATTTGTTGATTTCACATTTCATAGCGTGCTATGATAATTTTGTATGTTTTTAGCGTATTTTGTCAGCTATAAACGGTACATGTCTCTGGCATTTTTCTCCGTCTGTTCGACTACTTCTTCATACGTAATGCCCTTTAATTCCGCAATCTTCTCTGCCACATAACAGATATAAGCAGAATTATTGCGTTTTCCACGGTTTGGTTCCGGCGCCATGTACGGGCAGTCCGTTTCAAGTACGATTGATGTCAGCGGAATATTTTCCACTACTTCCTTCAACTTCTTCGCATTCTTGAACGTTACCACTCCGCCAACGCCGATGTAAAATCCCATCTTGATATATTCTTGTGCCATTTCTTTTGAATAAGAATAACAATGGATCACGCCGCTTAGTCCTTTCGCATGCTCCTTCATAATCTCCATGGTATCTGCCGCTGCCTCCCGGCTGTGGATCAGAACCGGAAGATCCAACTCTCTTGCCAGTTCCAGCTGCCGTATGAACCATTTTTTCTGCACTTCTCTCGGCTCATTGTCCCAGTAATAATCCAGACCGATCTCGCCTACCGCAACCACTTTCTCCTCTTTAAACAGCTCTTTCATCTGTGCAAAGGTCTCTTCATTCAGGCTTCCGACCTCATCCGGATGAATCCCGACTGCCGCATATACAAATGGATACTCCTTTGCAAGTGCGATAACCTTTCTGCATGAATTGTATGTTGCACTGACATTTATAATTGTGCCAACGCCCTGCTCTTCCATAGAATTCAGCAATTCTACTCTGTCCTCATTAAACTGCTCATCGTCATAATGTGCATGTGTATCAAATATCATATATCCCTCCGGGGACGGAGGATTTTCAAAAATAATGTCTTAAATCCTCCGTCCCAAATCAAAAATGTCCTGTCCCCAGTATCCCAATATTTATCCCATCTTTTCCACACGTTATCCCAAGGAATTTCATGGTTATCCCACCCTTATCCCAAGGTTTTCCACATACTTATCCACATCATGTGGATAACTTGTGTGACAGATACTGTATATAGATGTCGGATATTGGAGATATATATCAAACAAGGACGGTGATTCCAAAAATCCTCCGTCCTCATTTTCATTCTTTCATATACAAAACTAACTATTATCAACCAGTTTCTTTGTATCTTTCTATACTTACATTAGCAGATCTCTGCACCGGCCGGCATATTTTTCTCCGGTGTCATAAGTGCCAGGTTGCCTTCTGCGTCTTCCGCACACAGTAACATACCTTCAGATAATACTCCGGCGAGTTTTGCAGGTTTTAAGTTCACAAGAACCATAACCTTCTTACCAACCATCTCTTCTGCTGAGTAATGTTTCTTAATTCCGGATACGATCTGTTTTACTTCGCTTCCGATCTTAACCTGTGAGCAGAGAAGTTTCTTAGATTTTTTCACTTCTTCGCAGGCAATGATCTCACCAACCTGGAACTGCATCTTTCCGAAGTCATCGAATGTGATCTCTGGTTTTGCTTCGATGTCGATCACTTCTTCGTCAGCTTCTTCTTTTGCCTCTTCCTTCTCTTCTACATGTGGATGAAGTTCTTCTACTTTCTTCATTACTTCATTGACGTCCAGTCTTGCGAAAAGGATTTCTGGTTTCTCTGTTACTTTTCCATCACCAAGCTGAGCAAGAATCTTCTCAGATGTTTCTGGCATGAAGGATTCCAGAAGTTTTGCTCCTGCTTTGATGCTCTCGATCAGGTTGTAGAGAACTGTCTCCAGACGATCTTTCTTAGCCTCGTCTTTTGCAAGTGCCCATGGCATTGTCTCATCGATGTATTTGTTGCAGCGTTTGAACAGTACGAAGATCTCTGTGATTGCATCTGCGACACGCAGTTCATCCATCTTCGCATCGACTCTCTTCGGAGTATCTTCTGTGACAGCCTTAAGATCTGCATCGACAGCCTTTTCTTCTTCTGTCTCGGCAACCCCCTTATCTGTTACAACACCGCCGAAGTATTTATTTGTCATGGAAATAGTTCTGTTTACCAGGTTTCCAAGTGTATTTGCAAGGTCAGAGTTCATACGCTCTACCATCAGCTCCCATGAGATTACACCATCATTTTCAAATGGCATCTCGTGAAGTACGAAGTAACGTACTGCATCTACTCCAAAGAAATCTACCAGTTCATCTGCGTAAAGTACATTTCCTTTGGACTTACTCATCTTACCGTCGCCCTGCAGAAGCCATGGATGTCCGAATACCTGTTTTGGAAGTGGAAGATCCAGTGCCATCAGGAAGATTGGCCAGTAAATCGTATGGAAACGGATGATATCTTTTCCGATCAGATGAAGGTCTGCAGGCCAGTTCTTGTTGAACAGCTCTGTGCTGTTGCCGTCACAGTCATATCCGATTCCTGTGATATAGTTGGTCAGCGCATCAAGCCATACGTATACGATGTGTTTTGGATCGAAGTCTACCGGGATTCCCCACTTGAAGGATGTTCTGGATACACACAGATCCTGAAGTCCCGGAAGCAGGAAGTTGTTCATCATCTCATTTTTACGGGATACAGGCTGAATGAACTCTGGATGCTCATTGATGTAGTTGATCAGTCTGTCTGCGTATTTGCTCATCTTGAAGAAATATGCTTCTTCTTTTGCAGGCTTACACTCACGTCCGCAGTCCGGGCATTTGCCGTCTACTAACTGAGACTCTGTCCAGAAAGACTCACACGGAGTACAGTACATTCCTTCGTAAGCTCCTTTGTAAATATCTCCCTGATCGTACAATTTTTTGAAAATCTTCTTAACCTGTGCTTCATGATCTTCGTCTGTTGTACGGATGAATTTGTCATAAGAAGTGTTCATCAGATCCCAGATCTTCTTGATCTCGCCTGATGCATTGTCAACGAATTCCTTTGGTGTAACACCTGCTTCGTCTGCTTTCAACTCAATCTTCTGTCCATGTTCGTCTGTTCCTGTCTGGAAGAATACATCGTATCCCTGACTTCTTTTATATCTTGCGATGGCATCTGCCAGCACGATCTCGTATGTGTTACCGATGTGCGGTTTGCCTGATGCATAAGCGATTGCTGTTGTAATATAATATTTTCCTTTATTACATTTTTCACACATGTCTTTTTCTCTCCTTTTATGTTTACCGGATATATTTCCTTCGCAGAATCTGAATATCTACATAACCTGCTGCCTGCAGGCTTTGGCTGCCAACAGATTTCTTTTCTATATAAACAAAAAATCTTCCCTGAATTCACTCCTCATAACTTCTGTTACAATTCATAAATCTCAGGGAAGACGAAAATCCGTGTTACCACTTCCATTCACTGCCAGTCTCGCAACTGATAGTCTCTGCGGGTGAAGCTGTTCACTCCACCTCACCGCTGTAAAGGGCGGAGCCCTTCGTGAACTTACATCTTTATCTATCTTTATCAATGCTCATCCACACCGCTCAGTAAGCCATCTTCTGTAACGTTCCACCTATCCCTCTCAGCAGCACACTGCGGCATCCTCACCGGCAGTTCACGGGATTCTCTGTAAGATTTCCTGTTACATACTCTCTTCATCACTGCGTTTGTCATATATCCACTCATAATTTAAATCGTAGCATATAAGCGGGCGGGATGTCAAGGACTACAGACTGTACTCATCAATCTTCTGCAATTCTTCCTCTGTAAATGGCGCACTGTGTATTGCTTTTATATTATCCAGGATCTGCTGCGTTTTTGATGCACCGATCAGGACACTGGTAACTTCTTTTTTCTGAAGAAGCCAGGCAAGTGCCATATCCGCAAGCTTCTCACCACGCTGAGCCGCCAGTTCATTTAACTTACGAATCTGTTCCATACGCTCTGCGGTAAGAATACTTTCTTTCAAAAATCTTCCGTCCTTTCGAATACGGCTGTCTTCCGGGATCCCATTGAGATAACGGTCCGTCAACTGTCCCTGTGCCAGAGGACTGAATGTAATGAGTCCTTTTTTCAGATTGCCGGTCATATCCTTTAATCCATTCTTTTCTACTGTTCTGTCAAATATAGAATAACAGTTCTGATTGATCACAAACGGGCATTTCAGATCTTTCAGGATCGCTGCTGCCTGTTCCAAAGTCTCTCCATCATAATTTGAAAGTCCTACATAGAGTGCCTTTCCCTGACAAACAGCTGTTGCCAGAGCTCCCATTGTCTCCTCAAGCGGTGTCTCCGGATCCATTCTGTGGTGATAGAAAATATCCACATAATCCAGTCCCATACGTTTCAGGCTCTGATCCAGGCTCGCCAGCAGATATTTGCGGCTGCCCCAGTTGCCGTAAGGGCCTTCCCACATATCAAATCCGGCCTTTGTCGTAATGATCAGTTCATCACGATATGGCATCAGATCTTCTTTTAATATTCTGCCGAAATTTTTCTCCGCACTTCCGTAAGCCGGCCCGTAATTATTGGCAAGATCAAACTGCGTGATGCCATTGTCAAATGCTGTGAAGCAAAGCTGTCTCATATTTTCATAATCGGAAGCATCTCCGAAATTATGCCATAAGCCAAGCGAAATCTTGGGAAGCAGTAATCCGCTTCTTCCACAGCGGTTATATTCCATGATGTTGTATCGTTCTTTTGCAGGTGTATACATATATTGCCCTCCTTGCACCGTAGATGATTCCCCGGTGTGCTATGAATGAATTTAAAATTTTCATGTTTAGTATACTTCTCTGTTTTTCGTCCTGCAAGTCAGACTGATCACATTATTTTATATTTTTTAACGGCACCTATATTTCGTGTTCTTCACAATTACAGATCTGAAGTGCCGCTCCATTTTCCACCAAATATAGCCAGGCCATATTCGAGCGGACACCGGATATCATCTTCTAATTTTTTCTTATATTTTCCCATCATTCATATATGCTTCCACTTTTCACATCATTGACGCTTCTTCCCAGAAAGCTTATAATATTCTCGTTATTTACAGAAACTATACATAAGATTGGGGAATTTATTATGACCAGAAGACAATATTTCACCGCCGGTTTCAAGGACGGAATACCGATCTGTCTTGGATACATAGCGGTTTCATTTACATTTGGGATCATGGCAAAAAAAGTCGGAATTTCGATCTTTGATGCGGTTCTGATCTCTCTGACAAATGTGACCAGTGCCGGACAGTTTGCAGGGCTGTCGCTGATCGCATCGACTGCTTCTTATATAGAGATGGCCATCACACAGCTTATCATCAACTTAAGATACTGTCTGATGTCCTGTGCGCTTTCGCAGAAGATTGATCCGGAAGCGCCGCTGTTCCACCGTTTTCTCATTGCTTACGGTGTGACCGATGAGATCTTCGGCGTCACAGTTTGCAAGGGTGGAAAACTGAGTCCGTTTTATTCTTACGGGGTTATATTTATCTCTGTATTCGGATGGGTATTCGGTACATTTCTTGGCATCCTGTCCGGTAATATATTACCGGCTCGTGTTGTCAGTGCATTAAGTGTCGCACTTTATGGTATGTTTCTGGCGATCATCATTCCGCCGGCCCGTAACAACCGTGTACTCGCAGGTGTTGTTGTCATTTCCATGGCAGCCAGCTTTTTATTTGACAAAACACCCGGGCTTAGGAATATTTCATCCGGATTCCGTATTATCATCATTACTCTGATCATTGCAGGAATTGCGGCTTATTTCTTCCCGGTGAAAGAGGACGAGTACGATGAACTGGAAGAAGCTGGCGAATTGAGTGACAGTACAAAGGAGGCACACCATGAATCATAATATTTACATTTACATATTTGTGATGGCGGCAGTTACTTACCTGATCCGTATGCTTCCGCTGACGCTGATCCGCAAAGAGATTAAAAGCACGTATATCAAATCATTTTTATACTATGTCCCTTATGTGACGCTTGCTGCTATGACATTCCCGGCAATTCTCAGTGCCACTGCGAATATCTGGTCTGCACTTGCCGGATTTATCATCGCCGTATTTCTGGCCTACCGTGGCAAGAGCCTGCTGAAGGTATCCTTGTTCGCATGTCTCGGCGTCTTTATTGTTGAGCTGATTACCGGATTATAAGTCATATAAGTTACCGGAAGTTTATGATATTGGCTTCCGGTTATAAACAATGAATACATATTTGCAGGAAATCCCCATATAAATGATACAAATGATTTATATGGGGATTTTTATGCAAAAATTTCTCGAAAAATTTAAACGGAAGCCATTACTCTTTTTGCTTCCGTCTGCATCCGTACTTCTACTCCTTTTTCTTCTGTTCTTTCATTCTCAACAGGATGCGGATCAGGCATTTTCGAAATATACTTCTGAACTTTTCCGACAGGAAATCAGTGGAAATACAATTACTCTCCACTACACCTTAAAAAATCCCGAAAAATATGGCATAGAAAATGCGCCCATTTCTTATGGACAATGTACCACCGATCCCGAACTGGTCCGGTCTAGTGTCGATGCGGAACGGACCAGACTTCGCTCCTATAACAGAACATCTCTTTCCAAAGACAACCGTCTTACTTATGATGTGCTGAATGACTATCTGAATTCTGCCTATGATCTGTCCCCTTATACACTCTACGACGAACCACTTGCACCTCTCACAGGAACTCAGTCACAGCTTCCGGTCATCTTATCAGAATACCGTTTTTATGAGATCTCCGATATTGAAAACTATCTGCAGCTTCTTACTAAAACACCGGAATACTTCCGATCTATCCTGAATTTTGAACACACAAAATCCGAATCCGGCCTTTTTATGGCATCCTATACTGCCGACTCCATCATCAAAGAATGCCGGGATTTCGTTCATTTAAAAGAGAGTAATTATCTCTATTCTTCTTTTGTAGAACGGCTGGATGAACTTGCTTCCACAAAAAACAGCGGCCTCACCGAAAAACAACGAAAAGCCTATACCCGGCAGAACAGTGCCTACATAAAAAAATATATTTTCCCGTCTTATGAACAGCTTATCTCCGGCCTGTCCGAGCTTCGCAATTCCGGTAAGAATAATAACGGACTATGCTATCTTCCAAATGGCCGGACTTACTACGAATATCTGGTAAGAAGTGAGACTGGTTCCTCACGCAGTATTGCAGAACTGCAAAACCTTACGAATGCACAGATTCTTTCGGATCTTACAGTTATGCAGCGAGTGCTGACAGAAGACTCCTCCTCTGGCTCATCTTCCGTAACCTCCGACATTTTCAGCTCACAAGGTACTCTACTCTCCGAATCTGATCCTGAAAAGATTTTATCCACATTATCAAACAAGATTACAAAAGATTTTCCACCATATCCACAGATTCATACACAGATCAAATACGTCCAGAAATCCATGGAAGAATACTTAAGTCCGGCTTTCTACATGATCCCGGCCATCGACAATACTTCCGAAAATGTAATCTACATTAACAAGGGGCACATCACCGACAACCTTTCTCTCTTCACCACCTTCGCCCATGAAGGCTACCCCGGACATTTATACCAGAATGTCTATTACGCAAGCCTTCATCCCAATCCAATCCGCTGTGTACTGAACTACGGCGGCTACACAGAGGGATGGGCCACTTACAGTGAGATGATGAGTTACTACTTTTCCACACTGACCAAAGAACAGGCCACAATATTTCAACGCAACTCTTCTGTCATTCTGGGACTATATGCACTTGCCGATATGGGAATTCATTATGACGGCTGGAAACTTGCCGATGCGGCAGCATTTTTCCACACTTATGGGATAACGGACGACGCGACCATTGAGGATATCTATGATCTGATCATTGCCGATCCGGCTAATTACTTAAAATACTATATTGGATATCTGGAATTTCTGGAACTTAAGAAAGATGCTGTGGATAAGTGGGAAGATAACTTTACACAGATGCGGTTTCATAAGGCGGTTCTGGATGTTGGGCCGGCGTCGTTTGATGTGATCCAGAAGTATGTGTTTAAATAGATATGAGGATTCCTTATATGGGAATCCTCTATATAGCCTCACTGTTATCATTTATAAGCTTTTGTATGACCACTATATCCTCATCTAAGTCTTCAGCAATTTCTTCCAGAGTCATTCCTTTCCTTAATCGTTTCTCGATAAATCTTTTCAGGACATTCTCTTCACCAACTTTGATTCCGGCTTGACGCCCGATCTCAATCCCATCTTTCCGTCCGATCTCAATCCCATCCTGACGCCCGGCCTCATACTCCGCCTTCCGCAGTTTCTTTTCTTCAAATTCTTTATCATACTCATAGATGCTCATCTTGATCACCTCTGCCTTATTTTTCGTCAAAAATTCTTCCAGAATTCCTTCTTTTATACACTCTTCAACCGCACGCTCTACAGCTTCTTCCAGCGCCATGCCCGGCTCGGCAGCATACTTTCTCACTCTGGCCACATACTGTGCATATTCCTTCAATGTCCGGCAATGCTCCATCAACTCATTATTATGTCCATCATTTACATTCAACATCGTAACCCGTAATTCTAAGTCCGGATCTTCTGTCGGGTTCTCATAAGCTGATGATAATCGGAATTCACTGCGATCCTCTACTTTCTTTGTTCCATTGTAAAACACGATAAATCTTGGTGCCGGTATCTTCTGTATTGTAGTCGAATATAATGATTTTTGAACAACAAGCCGCTGATATTCATCCGCAATATAGAATAAATTTCTAAGAGGAATATTCGGATTATATGTTGACTGATGCTCATACAGATATAAATTCATATCCATGATAAATGCCAGATCATTTTTCATCCCCATATAGATTGCATTTTCTAAAGTTACGATCTGCAGCTCTTCCGGATTTGTATAATTCCGGTCATTTACCGCATTATATAGCGACAACAGATTTGCTTTATCCCGGTATAACATCCGGAAAACCGTATCTTTATACTGATGATTTGCTCTTACCCTCCGATTATTCACCTGGTATTTTTTGTTACTTCTCTTCTGGTTCTTTCTCTTCGCCATATTCAATTCTCCTTTACCACAGGAGTCCGCATGTTTTTTTCAGTCCTCTCCTGCTTTTCTATCATTGATTGGTATAAAAGCATAGATTTCTGAAATGTAATTAGAATATAGACGGTGATAATCACCTTGAATTTCTTTTGAAATATGCTTTGTTATAGTTTAACACATTAGTAAATATGTCTGCAATATTTTATACATTTATTTATGTATTTTTTATATAATCTACAGAACTTGCTACTGGCAGCTTCTTACGAATACATAGCAATCAACGCGCACCCGCAGAGCCAACAGGGACGGGGAAAATTCCATTTTCCCCGCCCCCATTGGCCCTTAATTCGTATTACTAGCCGCAATCTTCACCTTACTCCAAAGATTACTGATCTCTTTCTTCGTCTCCTCATTATACTCAAAGACTTCATCATTCTTATTATCTGTTCTTGGTATATATGCATCAATTCCTTCGAACTCTCCGCCCTTGCCATACAGATCTTTCATAACCTTCTTATTCGCCGATGTATAACCTACATAACTTGAATTGTCATAAGCTCCGTCATAATCACTTGCATAATTGATAAATGCATGTGCAAGTTCCGGATTCTTCGCATTCTTCGGAATGACCATGGCGTCGGACCACTGGTTGGTTCCGCCTTCCGGCATGTAGTATCTCATGTTTTCATTCTCATTGATCACATATGTCGCATCTCCGGAATAGATCAGACCAAGTGCCTTCCTTCCCTGTGCCATGTTATCAATGATCTCATCGGTAACGATCTCCGGCTTCATGGTCTGTACACATTGAACCAGCCAGTTATACGCTTCCTGGATCTGGCTTTCGTCAGACGTATTCATCGAATATCCCAATGCCTTCAATGCCATCATAAAGGAATCTCTCTCTGAGTCATACAGGTAGATGTCCCCTTTATATTTCTGATCCAGGAAAATGTTATAGCCTTCTTTTTCCAGGTCTTTGATGTCGACTTTTGTCTTATCGTACACGATTCCGACTGTTCCCCAAAAATACGGAACAGAATATTCATTCTCCGGATCATACGGAAGTCCTTTGACCGCATCATATAATTTATCCATACAGTTCAGTTTCGACTTATCCAATTTCTGTAAATATCCTTCGGAAATGAGTCTCTGGATCATATAATCACTTGGTACAAGAATGTCGTAAGCTTCTCCATTTGCGACCTTAATATACATCTGTTCATTCGAATCAAAATTTTCAAGAAGTACCGTTGCCCCTGTCTCTTTCTGGAAATCCTGGATAATATGTTCACCTACATACTCGCCCCAGTTGTAGATACGAAGCGTCTGCCCCTCGAATGGCAATGGCTCTTTCTTGTTATTATATGTCACAACTCCGGCTACGATCGCCAGTACACACGCAACCGCAACTGCCGGTAACAGTACATTTCGTCTGCCGATGCTGTTTCTCTTCGCACGTTTTGCAAAAAGTGCCGGTGCAGCATTGATGATCACAAGTACGATCGTGATGATCACAACCACCAGTGTCGAGATTGCATTGATACTCGGGTTGACACGTTTACTCATTGTATACACCATGATACTTAAGTTCTTCACACCACGTCCGGTTACAAAGTAAGAGATGATGAAATCATCCACCGACATGGTAAATGCGATCAGCGCCCCGGCTACGATTCCCGGCGTGATCTGCGGCACGACAACTTTTGTCAGTGCCTGCCACGGTGTTGCACCTAAGTCCATCGCCGCATCTGCGAGGTTCGGATCAAGTGACTTGATCTTCGGCATTACCGATAACATAACATACGGTATACAGAATGCAATATGTGCCAGAAGCATGGTAACGTATCCTTTTTCCACATGGAATGTGATGAATAATAACATGAATCCGATCGCAGTTACGATCTCCGGGTTCATGATCGGCAGGTTATTCGCCTGCTCCATCAGGTCACGTATCAGTTTCTTCGACTTGCTGACTCCGATCGCTGCAATTGTTCCCGCTACTGTTGAGATAAATGTCGCAAGCAGCGCGATACTGAATGTCGTCGACAGTGCATCCATCATATCTGCCGATTCCAGCATATGCTTATACCAGCGCAGTGAAAATCCGGTAAAGCTTGTAAGTGATTTTCCATCGTTAAATGAGAATATAATCATGTACAGGATCGGAAGGTAGAAGAATACAACCGACAGTATCATAAGGATCTTCCCAATTGGACGTTTTCCCTTATTCATAACGATTATACCCCCTTTCCGCCCTGGTTACGAATCTCGATCTTACGGACAACCATCATAAGTACCATCATGATGACCGCCATGATCATGGAAATGGCACTTCCGAAGTTCCACTCGCCGACCGTAATGAACTGGTTCTCGATCATATTTCCGATGAGGAAATACTGACCGCCGCCGAGCAGCTTCGGTATGAAGAAAGAACTGACTGCCGGAAGAAATACCAGCGTAATCCCGTTGATGATTCCCGGCACGGAAAGCGGCAGTGTCACACGCTTAAATGTCTGCGCCGGGCTTGCCCCAAGGTCTGCACTCGCTTCCAGCAAGGAATTGTCCATCTTACTAAGCGACGTCTGGATCTGCAGGATCATGAATGGCAGAAAGTTATATACCATTCCCAAAAGCACTGCCCCTTCTGTATAAAGAAGTGATCCCTTTCCAAGTCCCACCATATGCAGGATTCTCTGGATCAGACCGCCGTCGCTTAAGAGTCCGATCCATGCATACGTTCTTACCAGCATGTTGATCCACATCGGGATCGTGATCACAAGGATCAGCGCATTCTGCTTCTTCTGCTCACTGCGCGCAATATAATATGCAATCGGATAGCCCAGCAACAGACAGATCACCGTTGTCTTCACCGCAATTACAATGGAACGCCAGAGGATCAATAAGAAATCCGGGTCGGTAAAAAATTTGGCATAATGTTCCAGTGTAAATGTGAACGATAAAATGCTGTTTCCCTGATCTGTCACGGAATAAAGTGCGATCAGGACCATCGGGAATACTAACATCAATATTGCCCACACGATATACGGAAATGCTAACTGTGAAAATTTCTTCATCTTAGAATACCACCTTCGGCATAACGTGGATATCTTCCGGGAAGAATGTCAGGCCGACCTCCTGTCCTTCCTCCGAATAATCCGTTGTATGGATCTTGAACTCACGTCCCGTAGTGGAAAATGTAATCTCATACACGCCTTCTGTTACTTCTTCCGGATCAAAATCATAGTCTACACTGATGTCCACACTCTGGTCTTCATCCGTCAGCTTCCATCCCTGTGCATTTGCCCAGGTCTTAAGATCTGTATCCAGTGCCTGAGATTCTGTGATCTCGTCTACCGTCTTGAAGAAGTTGAACGCCATAACACCTTCATTTGCCTTCTCATTCTTAACGAACGGCTGGTTGACTACGAAAATGGTTCTCTCGATGCTGGTTCCGTTTGAAGTGCTGAATGTAACCGGATACTGTCCTTCTTTTGCTTCCAGTTCATATTCAATATTTGCAATGGAAATGTACTCATCCGTCTCTGTCTCCCATGCCTGTGCATTCGACAGTGCGACGATTTCCTTATCATCCAGATTCTCTACATCTTCTACGTCTACATAGAAGTTGTTGGCACTGATCTTCTCGCTTCCGTCTTCACTGGTTACGTCATGATTGCGGATGACACGCATGTTGACCGTAACGCTCGTTCCCGGAACGGTCTCTACCATGATCTCATAGTGCACACCCTTGAACAGGACACTTAAGACTTCTCCCGTCATCTTTCCGTCTTTTACATCCACGATATCAATATCCTCCGGACGGATCACGACATCCACCGGCTCATTCTCCTTGAATCCATGATCCACGCAGTCGAATGTAATATCATCAAAACGAACCTTATAATCCTCAATCATCCTTCCGGAAATGATGTTGCTCTCTCCGATAAAGTTTGCTACGAAACGGTTCGTCGGCTCATTGTAGATCTCCTGTGGGGTTCCGATCTGAAGGATCTCACCTTTCTGCATAACGACGATCTTATCCGACATCGTAAGTGCTTCTTCCTGATCATGCGTTACGAAGATAAATGTAATACCGACCTCCTGCTGGATACGCTTCAGCTCATACTGCATTTCCTTACGAAGCTTTAAATCCAGCGCCGCCAGCGGCTCATCCAGAAGCAGTACCTTCGGCTCATTGACCAGCGCTCTCGCGATTGCCACACGCTGCTGCTGGCCGCCGGAAAGCAGTGTCGTATTCTTATCCTCATAGCCTTCCAGACCGATCAGTTTCAGCATCTTCATTACTTTCTGGTCGATGATATCTTTACTCATTTTCTTAAGCTTTAATCCAAATGCGATATTTTCATATACGCTCAGATGCGGGAATAATGCATATTTCTGGAATACGGTATTCAGCTCTCGTTCATACGGCGGCTTGTCGGTGATATCTTCATTATCAAAGATCACCTTTCCTTCGTCCGCATCCAAGAACCCTCCAAGGATTCGGAGCAGTGTAGTCTTACCACATCCACTTGGTCCTAACAGGGTTACGAATTCATTTTCATATATGTCCAGATTGATTCCTTTTAACACAACCTGGGTGTCAAAGCTTTTCACAATGTTGCGAAATTCAATTAGTTTTTTCTCTTCCATTTTTCCTCTCCCTTCTCAGATTTTAAAGCCGCAAGGTATCGTTTCATAATCCTCATTCTTCCTTACATTTGCAGCTGCACTTCTCTTTTCTTTAAAAAATCGGCGGTGTCGTGATCCACAATATCTTTGCCGGGCTATTCCCGTGATTATAAAGATAATGACTCTTCGCACCATCCATATAAAACGTCTCATGCGCCTTCACTTTATATTTTTTACCGCCGCGCATAATCGTAATATTTCCCTTCAGTACATAGCCAAATTCCTCGCCCGTATACGAGGTCTGGATATGGCTCTTTTTATGCGGATAGAGTGTCATAAGAATCGGCTCCATCTGGTTCTTCTGCGCATTCGGAATGATCCATTCCACCTGGTAATCTTCTTTCTCATCAACGAAGAAATCATCTGTTCCGAACACGATCTGCTTTTCTTCCTCTTCATGAAAGAATTCCGACAGGTTACTTCCAAGTGCTTCCAGAATGTCCTCCAGTGTCGCAATACTCGGTGCCGTCAGGTTACGCTCCACCTGTGACAGAAATCCTTTCGTAAGCTCACTGCGCGAAGCCAGATCTTCCAATGTCAGATCGTTCTGCTTTCTAAGCTCCCTCAGCTTCTTTCCGATATCCACGCTTTCACCTCCACATTTTCAAAAGTTTTCTATTACTATACTTTTTTTTCAAAAATACCGAACAAGATTCATTATACACGTGTATGTGGATAATGCAAGTGAAATGCATGTAAAACCTCGACATAAATTAAAAATATGCTATAAGGACATTGCCTGCCCGGAAGTCTGTGGTCCGCAATGCCGCTTACGGAACTTGTGATTGCAGTATATGTGGTGTATCATATGCGGAAATATACGTGTTCACTGCCGGGATAATGTGTTATCATTAACCATAGAAAATTTTCCAGAGGTAACCACATGAATACAGCAACTACAGCAAATATTCAAAATAATAATCCTACTGCCTTTTACCACCTCCCAGGCCTGTTTGAATTTTACGAATTGTACCGCATATTCCTTCCATTATTCCGGAAACACAGGGAATATTTTTACGACTGGTGTGAGATTGGCTCGATCTATGGCGCTCCTTCGGATTGTATCTGGGGCGGCGGGCGTACTTCATTTGGATATTCTGATCCGGAAGACGTGCTTGATCTGGTGCGGGAATACGACATCTCGGCCCGACTGACGTTCAGTAATTCGTTGCTACGGGAAGAACATCTTACAGATAAGAAATGTAACGAGCTTTGTAAAATGTTCGAACACGCCTCTGATTCTGATAATTCACCACATACACATCAACTCCAGAATGGCGTGATCGTGCACTCCGAGCTTTTATTAAACTATTTACAAAAAAATTATCCTGATCTCTACCTTATCTCTTCAACCACAAAAGTTCTGACAGATTTTCAGGATTTTTTAACTGAAATAAACCGAGAAGATTTCCGTTATATTGTACCGGACTTCCGGTTAAACAAAGTATTCGATAAATTAGACCTGATGTCGCAGCACCAGAAAGATAAAGTAGAATTCTTATGCAATGAATGCTGCTGGTTCGGCTGTAAGGACAGAAAGACTTGTTATGAATCCGTCAGCCGGAAGAATCTCGGAAATCCTGCCCCGGAGTTTCACTGTGCTTCGCCGGATGGCGGTAACGGTTACCGCTTTTCCAAGGCAATGGAAAATCCCGGATTCATCAGTGTGGATGATATACAGAATATTTACATGCCAATGGGATTTTCTAATTTTAAGATTGAAGGACGCGGGCTTGGAAGTGCGCTGATTCTTGAATTTCTGCTTTATTATATGACGAAGCCGGAATATCAACTGCATGTCAGGGAAGAGATTTATCTGGATAATATGCTCGATCTTTTTTAGCCATGGGGACAGGGTTTTTGATTTTTTTAGAGAGTGTAAAATATTTTGTGTAAATCTCTTAGATTAATGAAAAAATCATAATGA
>ERZ824488.1245-NODE-1245-length-28912-cov-5.332606_pt1 | contig 28912 bp, 25 predicted proteins | sample MGYA00519936_ERZ824488 | MGnify/ENA primary metagenome ERZ824488 (study PRJEB31778, sample SAMEA3449153) | human gut metagenome | biome: human gut; feature: human-associated habitat; material: faeces | place: United Kingdom | collected 2010/2012 ... | reverse complement strand
TAAAAGAAGAAGCCATGATCGAAATTTATGATGCTGAAGAAAAACTACAAGAAGAAACTGAAACTAATGGTAAAAAATTAGAAGAAGCTAAAAACACCTTAGATAAAACAGAAACAGAATTAAATCAAGCCGAAGCTGACTATTACTCTGGTTTAAATACTTTAAATCAAACTAAAGAAACTACAGAAACAAAATTAGCAAATAGTAATCAAGAATTAGCCAAAAGTAAAGCTATATTTAAAAACTCCTTAAAAAATTATGGTATAGAAGAAGATGAAATAAATAGAACCTTATCATCATTAAACTCACAGATTCAATCTTTAGAAAAGCAACTTGAAAATATAGATCCTTCTTCTAAAGAATACGAAGAAATAGAAAGTAATATAAATAATCTTAAAACATTTTATAATAACTTAGAAAAATTAAAGGAAACCAAAGAGACTCTAGATGAAAAAACTAAAGAATTAGAAGAAGCAAGTTCTACTTGGAAAAATACTTATACTGAAAAATTAAATGATTTAAATAATGCTTATACAGAAATAGAAAGTGGAAAACAAAGTTTAAAAAAAGGTCAAGAAGAATATCAAAAAAATTATGCTACCTATCAAGAAGAAATAAAAAAAGCTAATGAAAAAATAACTAAAGCTAAAGAAGATTTAGAAAATTTAGAAAAACCGGAGTGGTATCTTTTAACTAGAGAAGACAACAGTGGTTACACAACTTTCTATGAAGCTGCGACTAAAATAGACTCTATTGCCAGTGTCTTTCCGATTTTCTTCATTATTGTTGCCTTTCTAATGGGTATGAATACTATGACTAGAATGATTGAAGAAGAACGTTCTGAAATAGGATTGTTCACTTCTTTAGGAATAAGTAAAGCTAAAATCATCACTAGTTATATAACCTATGTATTAATTGCTACCTTTATTGGTTTAGTAATTGGACTTTTAATAGGATATTATATCGTACCTCATGCTTTATTTGGAGTTTACACAGCATCATTTACTATACCTGATTTAATCACATACTTTAACTTTAATGCTAGTACTTTAATAGTATCAGTAGCCATTATAACTATGGTTCTAGTAACTTATATTACTGTAAATCGCAACTTTAAAAATAATCCAGCCGAACTTTTAAGACCAGAAGCTCCTAAAAAAGGAACTAAAGTTTTATTAGAACGTTTACCAGGTCTTTGGAAAAAACTATCTTTCACTTGGAAAGTAACAATTAGAAACATGTTCAGATACAAAAAAAGAATTATTATGACTATTGTTGGTATAACTGGTTGTACGGCTTTATTACTTACTGGTTTTGGTATTAAAGATAGCATAAATTCTTTACTTGAAAAACAATTTGAAGATATTATAACTTATGATTCTATCTTATTACTAAATGAAGAAATAAATAGTCCTAGTAACAATATAACTAAAGTATTAACTGATAACAACATTGATTCTTATCGCTATATGCATATGGAAAGCTATACCTTTTCGGCAGACAATAAAACTCTAGATACTTATGTCATGGCTTTTGAAAATTCTAATATAGATAAATTTTTAAATTTAAAAGATTTAAGTGGTAATAAAATTACTTTATCAGATGATGGTGTTGTAATAACTGAGAAAATGGCTGATCTTCTAGGAGTAAAAATAGGAGACACCATAAATATTAGAAATAATCAAAATGAACTTTTCATCTTAAAAGTAGAAAATATCTGTCAAAATTATGTCAATCATTATATTTATATGACTGATACCTATTATAATGAGGCAATTAAAGATATATCTTATAATGCAATTATGACTAATATGGATAATACCAACAAGGAAGAAACTGGCACAAACTTAATCAATTCTAACTATTTTAGTAGCATCCAATATACCGATGATAGTAAAAAAATGCTTGAAGATGTTATCAATAGTATGAATGATATAGTTTATTTAATAATAGGCTTTTCAACCTTCTTAGCTATTACGGTTTTATACAATTTAACCACTATCAATATTAGTGAAAGAAGAAGAGAAATTGCCACCTTAAAAGTTTTAGGATTCTATAACAAAGAAGTTTCTACTTATGTTTACAGAGAAACTGTTATTCTAACTATATTTGGTATAATTCTAGGAGTACTAGGAGGTCTAGGATTAAACTTATTTGTCTTAATGGTAGCAGAAACTGATGAGATATTATTTGTAAAAGATATTCATATCTTAAGTTATGTTTACACCTTCTTAATAATGATTGCCTTTACTTTAATAGTTCAATTCATAACTAGCTTTATTCTTAGAAAAATAAATATGATAGATTCCCTAAAATCAGTTGAATAATTAAAATAATATAATAAAAGCAGACAATCAATTTGTTTGCTTTTTTACTAAATAAAAATATTTATTGGTCTTTTTTAATTACTAAAAAATATAATTAAGTGTAAGAAGAAAGGACTGATAAAATATGGATATATTAAAAGTATCATCAAAATCAAACCCTAATAAAGTAGCAGGGGCTTTAACTAATGTATTTAGAGATAAAGGAGTTGTTGAAATACAAGCAATTGGAGCAGGAGCTTTAAATCAAGCTATTAAAGCTATAGCAATCGCCAGAGGTTTTGTAGCTCCAAGTGGTAAAAATTTGGTTTGTATCCCAGCTTTTAGTGATATAACTATAGATGGTGAAGAAAGAACCGCAATCAAATTAATAGTAGAGGCTAGATAGTCTCTTTTATTTTAATTTAAAAACATTTGACAAAATTTTTAATACTTTTTATAATATTAATATAAACGTTGATTGGAAAAGTAATATTAAATAGTTTTTAAAGAGAGTTAGTGGCAGGTGTAAACTAATAAAACCTTTAATATGAAAGACCCCAGGAGTGCTTGAAGAATTAAGTAGACCAAGCCGGTTATACCGTTATCTATAAAAAGAGTGATTATAGAAATATAATAAACTAGGGTGGTACCGCGGATTAAACAGTTATTCGTCCCTTACAAGGAGATAACTGTTTTTTATATGGAGGTTAAAATGAAAAATATATTCAATAACGAACTTAATATCAAAAATGTTGGCGAAACTGTTACTCTATATGGCTGGGTTCAAAAAGTAAGGAATCTAGGAGGACTTATCTTTGTAGATTTAAGAGATAGAAGTGGTATAATTCAGTTAGTCATACCACCAGAAAATAAAAATTATAATAAAGCATTAGAATTAAAAAATGAATATGTAATAAAAACCAAAGGTAAAATAGCAGAGCGTACTAATAAAAATCTAAATATTCCAACTGGAGAAATAGAAGTAGAAGTCTTAGAACTAGAAATCCTAAATACTTGCTTAGAATTACCATTTGTAATTAGTAATAATCCTAATACCAGTGAAGAGACCAGGTTAAAATACCGTTATTTAGACATAAGAAGAGATGAAATAAAAAACAAATTAATAACTAGAAGTAAAGTCTGCAATATTGTTAGAAATTTTTTTGAAAATAATAATTTTATCGAAGTTGAAACTCCAATTCTTTGTAAATCAACTCCCGAAGGTGCTCGTGACTACTTGGTGCCCTCTAGAGTTAACAAAGGAAGTTTTTACGCTCTTCCTCAATCACCTCAGATTTTTAAACAATTACTTATGGTCGGAGGAATCGAAAGATATTATCAAATAGCCAGATGTTTTAGAGATGAAGATTTAAGAGCAGACCGTCAACCAGAATTTACCCAAATCGATATGGAAATGAGTTTTGCTTCTGAAGATGACATAATCACTATCAATGAAAATCTAATTGCTAAAATATTCAAAGAAATTAAAGGAATTGACATTAAACTTCCTCTTTCCAGAATGAAATATGATGATGCCATCAGAGATTACGGTACAGATAAACCTGACTTAAGATATGATATGAAAATAAATGATGTAACAGATATTTTTACCAATACTAATTTTGAACTATTTAAAAGCATTATTAAAAACAATCAAATTATTAATTGTTTAGTCGCCAGAGATAGTGCTTCTAAATATTCTCGTAAAGACTTAGATAGACTAACAGATTTTGTCAAAGATCATAAAGCAAATGGCTTATTTTACTTAAAATATAATGAAGACTTTACTGGAAGTATAGCTAGTCACTTAACTCTAGAAGAAAAAGAAAATTTAAAAAAATCACTAAAAATTAAAGAAAATGACTTGATTCTTATAGTAGCAGGAAGTTATAATAATACTAAAGAGGCTCTTGGAGCTTTACGATGCAAATTAGCTACAGATTTAAATTTAATTAAAGAAAATGATTACGCTTTACTTTGGGTAGTAGATTTTCCATTATTTGAATATAGTGAAGAAGAACAAAGATATATTTCCAGTCACCATCCATTTACTGCTCCTCTTGATAGTGACATTGATAAACTACTAACTGACAAAGGAAATTGTTATTCTAAAGCCTACGACATTGTTATAAATGGTTACGAAGTAGGAGGAGGCTCTATCCGTATTCATGATGAACAAGTTCAAGAAAAAATGTTTGAAGCTTTAGAACTAACAAAAGAAGACATCGAAGAAAAATTTGGTTTCTTTGTTAAAGCTTTAAAATATGGCACTCCACCACATGGAGGACTTGCTTTTGGACTTGAAAGATTAATAATGGTCTTAACTGAAACTAATAATGTTAAAGACGTAATTGCTTTTCCAAAAACCACTAGTGCTAGCTGCTTAATGAGCGAGGCTCCAGATAAGGTCAGTATAAATCAGTTACAAGATTTAGGTATAGAGATATACAAGGAGGAAAAAGAATGAAAAGTCGTAAAAAAAATAGTAAATTGCCAAAATGGTCAATTTGGTTAATTATATTAGGATTTCTTATTAACTTAATTCCAGTAATTTTATTTGCCATTTTCTTTATTATTACGATAAATAATGAACCAATCCATAAAGATTTAATTATTGAACAAGAACCTATTATAAGCTATGACGAAGAAAAAAATGTATATACCATTACAGGATTTATCCAAAATACTAGTCATACTGATTATTACTATGTTGACGTTGTATACAAATTATATGATGAAAATGGCAATTTAGTAGGAGAAGCTAGTGACTGTGTTGGAGAAATATCTAATAGCAGTACCAAAAGATTTAAAGCTGAGTACGAAGGCTTCAATTCAAATTCAATAACTAAATATAAATTAGAAATGTTAAAAGGGATTTAAGTAAAATCCTCTTTTTTTTACTTTTTAGCACTATTTTTTAATAAATTTATTAGTTTTGTTACAATAGCAGGTACTCAAAAAGGGGGACCTATGAAATTTAAAATATCTAAAAAAGAAACTAATAAATTTGAATATGCTATATTAGGAATAGATTTATTGTTAAAATATTTTTATTCAAAGAAAAAAAACAAAAAAAAAGAAGAAAAAAGTTCAAATTATAAACATAATGTGTTATAATTATTTTGTCATTGGTTCCTTAGCTCAGTTGGTAGAGCAACAGACTCTTAATCTGTGGGTCCAGGGTTCGAGCCCCTGAGGGATCACCATTAGTAATCAAAATTAGCATTAAGCTAATTTTTTTGTAAAAAAGTTGTAATATATTGAAAAACTCTAACAATTCAATTGACAAAATAGGACAAAAATGATAAAATTATTAGGCAGTACTTTTTATAACTATATACTGACGAGGGGGACTTCAAATGAAAGTAATATCAAAATTTATAATCAATAGAAATGATGAAGAGTATTATTATGCCGAAAAAATTAAAGATAATAATGGTATTAAATATTTAGTTTATTTAAAAAGCAAAAAGATTTTAGCCTTTAACCAACATAATTTTCACGATATATACGGAGTAGATGAAAAATTATCTATCAGTAATTTTGCTTATCAAGCATCTCTTAAGCTTATTTCAGGATACACTTATAATGAAAATCAAAAAGAAGGTTATGATAGATTAAGAAAAGTTTTAGAAAAAACTACCCAAGATAAAAATCCTAAAAATCCTAATCTAGGAATAAATAAAACTGATTTATTAAACGGAATAGATATTTATAATAATGAACTAGTTAGTTTAAATAGCCTTGAATATGTAGATATACCATACATAGAAAATTACAACTTAATAATGAGTTTAAAAAAAGAAAGCGAAGAAGTTGCTATACCTATAGCCCAAAAAACTAATGATATAAATAGAGAATATGAACCTAATAGAGAAATTTATCACGAAGAAAAAGAACTAGTAAGAAACAGAAAGTATGATAATTAATCATACTTTTACTTTATTACTTTATAATTTAATGTTACAATAAAAAAGTAAAGGAGAATGAATATGGACAAAGTAATTCCTAAAATAATGCCCGGATTTATGGAACTTTTACCGGAAGATCAAATTTTATTTAACAATATGATTGACACTATAAGAGAAGTCTATGAAACTTTCGGCTTTTTACCCCTAGATACTCCCATTTTAGAATATTCTAATATTTTACTTGCTAAAGCAGGGGGAGAAACCGAAAAACAAATTTATCGCTTTAAAAAAGGAGATAATGACATCGCTTTAAGATTCGATTTAACTGTCCCTCTAGCAAGATACGTTTCAGAAAGATATAACGATTTAGCCTTTCCATTTAAAAGATATCAAATTGGTAAAGTATATCGTGGAGAAAGACCCCAAAGAGGAAGATTTCGTGAATTTTATCAATGTGATATTGATATCATAAATGAAGATTTAAATCTTATGTATGATGCTGAAATTCCAGTTATTATTTATACTTTATTTAAAAAACTAAACTTTGGTAAATTTACTATTAGAATCAATAATCGTAAAATCTTAAACGGTTTATTTGACGAACTATCTCTTCAAAATAAAGCCTCAGAGATTTTAAAAATAATAGATAAATTAGAAAAAATAGGACTAACTAAAGTAAATGAAGAATTAGAAAAGCTAGAAATAACTAAAAACGATATCCAAAAGATAAATGATTTTATTTCCATAACAGGAACAAATGATGAAATTTTAAACTCCTTAAAAAACTTAAATATAGAAAACAGTTTATTTCTAGAAGGCCTTCAAGAATTGGAAAGTGTTATTACTAATCTAAGAGAATTTGAAGTTTCTGAAAACTATTTTACAATTGATTTAACAATTGCCAGAGGATTAGACTATTATACTGGAACAGTTTATGAAACAAAACTTGATGATTATCCATCTTTAGGAAGTATTTGTAGTGGTGGTAGATATGATAACTTAACTGAATACTACACTGATAAAAAATTACAAGGAATTGGAATCTCTATTGGCCTTACAAGACTATTTTATCAATTAAAGGAAGCCAATATCATAACTTCAAGTACTAAGAGCCTAACCAAAGCTCTAATAATACCTTTTGACCAATCTAATATTAAATATGCTATAAAAATAGCAAATACTTTACGAAGTAATAATATTTATTCCTCTATTTACTACGAAACAAAAAGCTTAAAAGCTAAAATGAAATATGCTAATCGCTTGCAAATACCTTATGTTATAATAATTGGAGAAGAAGAACAAAACCAAAATAAAGTAACTATTAAAGATATGGAAACCGGAGATCAAAAACTTATCTCTATAGAAGAAGCTCTAAATATTTTAAAATAATTTAAAACAATACTAGATTTTAGTATTGTTTTTCGTTTTTTGATAAGATATAATTTAAAACAGGTGTTAACAATGGAATTAAAAGAAATAGAAAGAAGTATAATAAAAACTTATAAAACCAAAATATTTGGTAGATTTTTAAAAGGTATCAAAGAATTTCAAATGATAAATGATGGCGATACAATAGCAGTCTGCATCTCCGGAGGAAAAGACTCATTTTTACTTGCTAAATGTATGCAAGAGTTAAAAAGACATAGCAAATATAATTTTAACTTAAAATTTATTGTTATGGATCCCGGTTATACTAAAGAAAACTTAAACAAAATAAAAGAAAATTTAAATCTTTTAGAAATAGAAGCTACAATCTTTGAAAGTAATATTTTTAAACAAATAGAAAATACTAATTCTATCTGTTACTTATGTGCTAGAAAAAGACGCGGAGCTTTATATGCTAAAGCTAAAGAACTAGGATGTAACAAAATAGCTTTAGGACATCACTTCGATGATGTAATTGAGACCATTCTTTTAAATATTATTTATGCCGGAGAATATAAAACCATGATGCCTAAATTAAAAAGCACTAATTTTTCTAATATGGAACTTATAAGACCACTTTATTATGTTAAAGAAAAAGACATTATTTCTTGGACTAAACATTGTAACCTTAACTTTTTAGATTGTGCTTGCAGCATAACCAAAAAGAAAATAGGAAAAAGAGCTGAAATAAAAAAATTAATTGATGACTTAAGACAAGTTGACAAAAATATTGACATTCATATTTTAAGAAGTAGTGAAAATATCAATCTTGATTCTGTACTAGGATATAAAGATGAAAAAGGAAAACATTATTTCTTAGAGGACTATTAAAAAGACTTATTTTAAATTAACTTAAGTCTTTTCTTTTTTTATTTATATCTCTTTCTATTGACTTATAATATCTATGATTATATAATCAATTTACAAGGTAAATTATAGATATGGAGTTGTATAAAATGAAAAAAATAAAAAAACTATTGAAAACTATTAATAAAATTGAAGAAAAAACCGCTTGGAGTAAGCCTAAAATTATTAAAAAATTATTAAAAGCTTATAAATATGGAGTTACGCCTTCAGACTATTTAAAAAATAAATGTTATAACAAACGTTTAAAAGATATCAAAAAATTAGGAGTAACTTTAAATAAGAAAAAACTAGCTATAAAAGAAACAAAAAAAATGAAGAAAATATCTAAAAAAGAAGCTACTAAATTAGTAAAAGAAGCTCATGAAATAGGCTTTACCTATACTGGTTATATAAATAAAAAATGCTGGGAGTTTCAAACAGACGAACTAGCTGAATATAAAGAAACTCTAGAAGATTTAAAGAGACTAAATGAACACAACAAAAATTATTATGCTCAAATTGTTGCTAATAAAACAGGCTGGCCTTTAGAAAAAGCTAAAGAAGAAATGGCCAAAGCTCGTAAAAAAGGTCATTACTCTAAAAGTTATATAATGAACAATCTTTATCTTTTAAAAGATGAAGAAATAGAAGATAAAAAACAAAAACCTAAGAAAGAACCTACTAAAGAAGAACTGGCTAAAAAAGCTGAAAAACAAAAAGAATTACAAGCCCACATACTTGAAATAATGAATGAAAAAAACTGGACCTTAGGTAGATATAGAATTGAATATAACAAAGCAAAATTTAACTGTGGTTGTGATGAAGAAGAGTTTTATTTATATAAACTTTATAATAAAACTCCTAAAGAACAAAAAGAGTATATAACTACTGATACTTATTGGAAAATGAAATTAAGATACTGTGATTTTAAAGAAAATTACATTTATTTTCATGACAAAGCCTTATTTAATACCTATTTTAAAAAATTTGTCAAAAGAAAGTGGTTCAAAACTGAAAACCTATCATATGAAGATTTTCTAAAAAATATTAAAGGTCTAAAAACTATCGCTTATAAACCAATTGATATGTTACAAGGAATAGGTTTTAAAAAGTTTACTGTCAATGAAAGCGAACACAAAAATAAAGAAATTTATAATTACATCACAAGAGAGGGAAATGGTATAGTGGAAGAATTTATTACTCAACACGAAAAAACTGCTGTTTTTTCTCCTAAATCCTGCAATTCTCTAAGAATAGTAACTATGAATTTAAATAATGATTTCAAGATTCTAGGAGCAGTATTTAGAACAGGAGTAGATAATGATTTTGACAACTGGTCAGCCGGAGGAATTATTGCTGGAGTTAATGTTAAAACCGGAAAAATAGATACTGATGGAGCAGACAAAAAAGGTAACCGCTATGTAAATCATCCTATTTCTAAAATAAAATACAAAGGATATGCTATTCCAGAGTGGAAAAAAATTGAAAAAGCTTTAAAAGAAGCCGCTAATATAATTCCTAACATGCCTTATATTGGTTGGGATATAGCCATAACAGATAAAGGAGAACCAGAATTTATCGAAGGAAATCATAATCATGATGTAAAAATTTTACAATCAGTATACGGAATTTTAGAGGATAAAGGGGTCAAAAAAATATTAAAACCATATTGGGAAAAAGGAATGGATATAAATGATTAAAAGAAGTAAAAGATTTATTAAAAATCTTAGAAGAATCCAAGCACGAACTAATTGGTCTTTAATTAAAACTATTATTAAAGTTATCGAAGCTAAAATATATGGCCTAAATATTAAAAAATATATTTCTAACAAAGGTTATGATTTAAGCGCTCACAAATTAAAAAGGCTTGGTAAAAAAATAAAGAAAAACGAAAAGATACTTACTAAAATCAAAAAAGAAAGCAACTTAAAAAATGAAAAACTTCAAGAAAAATTAAAATTAGCTAAAGAAATGAATATAACCCCTCAAAAGTATTATGAATACAAATGCTGGGAACTAAATGAAAAAGAACTAGAAGAATTACGAGAAACCTTAGAAAAAAGAAAAATTAAAAGAGAACTTAATAAAAAATGGTATATGAATGTCCTAATGGAAAAAAATAATTGTTCTTCCAAAGAAGCTCTAGAAAGATTAGATATCGCTAAATCTAAAGGTTACAATTATTATCAATTTATTTTAAGTGGTAAATATAAATTACCTATAGCAAAATTAAAAGAGCTTCCACACTATAAAAAAGTAAAAATTAGAACTACTAATACCAACAAGGAAATCATAAAAGAAAAAGATAATGAAATGAAAAAAGTAAAAACTGAAATGAACTGGAATGATGGACAGCTTGCTTTAAACTTTTTCAAATCTCAAGTAAATTGTGGATGTACTTTTCATGAATATTACATCTTAAAGCTTTATAAACTTACTTTAAAACAGCAAAAAGATTATATAACATCAGAACTATGGAGAAAACTTTATGTCAGATATTGTGATTATGCTGATACCTGGAAATATTTTAAACAAAAACCACTTTTTAATGAAAAATTTAAAAAATTTATTAAACGTGATTGGTATAATGTAGAAAAACTAAATTTCTCCAAATTTAAAAAATTTATCAAAAATAAAGATATGCTTATTTATAAACCACTCGATACTGCCTGCGGAATAGGTATCAAAAAATACAAAATTAGTCAAAGCAAACTTCTAAATTTTATATTATACCTTAAACTAAAATCATATAAACAAGGTATAATTGAAGAAATTATTAAACAACACAAAACCATGGCTAAACTAAACCCATCCACTATAAATACAGTAAGAGTTCAAACTATAACATTAAATAATAAGACCAACTTCTTAAATGCTACTGTTAGAATGGGAGCAAGTTCTAAAAGTACAACTGATAATTTCTCTTCAGGAGGAATTATGGCTACAGTAGATCTAAAAACTGGAAAAGTAATTGGAAATGCTAGTTCTAAGTTCGGAGGAGTTATCAAAAAACATCCTGAAAGTAATATTAAATTTGATGGTTTTCAAATTCCTAACTGGGATAAAGTTTTAAAAACCTGCGAAGAAGCAGCTAAAGTAGTCAAAACTATGCCTTATATTGGTTGGGATGTTGTTATTAACGAAGATGACTCTATTCAAATAATTGAAGGAAATCATGATGCTGACGCCGTATTTCATCAATACTGCTGGGCTATAACTCAAAACAAAGGAATCAGAAACACTATCGATAAATATATCTGGTTTGATGAAAAAGATAAAACAGTTTAAAATTATTTTTTAAGCTGTTTTTAATAGGTGTAAAATTTACAAGATACTATTGTCACACAAAAAAAACTTTGCTATAATTATATTACCAGAGGTTACCTAGTTAAAACCGTACAAGTAACGATAAGGGAATCTAATTAATGCTGGTGTTGAATGCTTGACTAAATTAGTTAAGAATCCTTAAGGCATTATGTGATTTACCACCTGTATAAAAACAGGTTTTCGTACCCGTAACCTTTGGTTTTTTTATTTACAATTTTTTAAAATTCAATTATAATGATAGTGGAGGAAATATTTATGAATAGGAGTAAGTTAAGGGAAATAATCATTAAAATTTTATATGAAACATATATCTATGAAACTAAAGATTTAAATTATAATTTAGACGATTTAATCAAAGAACAATTAGAAACCCAAAACGAATTTGTAACAAAAACTATTTTTGATATAAAAAATCAGCAAGAAAAACTTAATAATATTGCCAACAAATACATGAAAAATTGGAATATCGAAAGACTAAGTAAAGTTGATAAAGCTATTATTTCTCTTGGTATTTATGAACTGTTATTTACAGATACCCCTAATATCGTAGCAATAAATGAAGCAGTTGAACTTGCTAAAATTTATAGTGATGATAAAGTAGTTAAAATGATAAATGGTATTTTAGATAATGTTATGCATAACGAGGAAACAAATGACTGATAAATATTTAACAGTTTCGCAAATAAATAAATATATTAAATACAAGTTAGATTCTGATCAAAATCTAAAAACCGTTTATTTAAAAGGTGAAATTAGTAATTTTAAAAATCACACCTCAGGACATTTTTATTTTACTTTAAAAGACGAAAATAGTAGAATTTTAGCAGTTATGTTTAGAAGCAATGCCTCTAAAGTTAATTTTACTCCTATGGATGGCACCAATGTTTTAGTAGTAGGGAGAATTAGTGCTTATGAGGCAAATGGAGCTTATCAAATATATGTTGAAGAAATGTTAGAGGACGGAGTAGGAAACCTCTATTTAGAATTTGAAAAATTAAAAAAGAAATTAGGAGAAAAAGGTTATTTTGAGAACAGTCATAAAAAACCAATTCCTAAGTTCCCTAAAAGAATAGGAGTAATAACAGCTTCAACTGGAGCAGCTATAAGAGATATTATTACCACTATTAATCGAAGATATAACCTAGCTGAAGTAATTCTTCTTCCCTCTCTAGTTCAAGGAGAAAATGCTAAAGAAGACATTGTTAAAAATTTAAATAAAGCCGATACCATGAGTTTAGATGTAATTATTCTAGGTAGAGGAGGAGGTTCAATAGAAGATTTATGGGCTTTCAACGAAGAAATAGTAGCAGATGCTATATATAATTTAAATACTCCCGTAATAAGTGCTGTTGGACATGAAATAGATTTTACCATAAGTGATTTCGTTGCAGACTTAAGAGCACCAACCCCAACTGCAGCTGCCGAACTTGCCGTACCAAATAAACTTGAATTAAAAGATAGAATAAAGCAACTAAAATTAAGACTTGGGAAAAGCACTTTAAATAAACTTGAATTAAATCAAAACAAACTAAACGCTTTATTAAATTCCTACGTCTTAAAAAATCCTTTAAATTTATACGAAGCTAAAACTCAAAAACTAGACAGTTTAATCGATAAATTAATTATTCATACTAATAATATTTATGACAATCAATTAAGACAACTTATCAATTTAAACGAAAAGCTAATTGATTGTACTAATAATATTTTTGAAGCCAAAACTTATAAATATACTTCGTTTCTTGATAAATTAGAAGCTTTAAATCCTATTAAAACTTTAAAAAGAGGCTATACCATAACTAAAGTAGAGAATAAAATTATTTCAGATATAAAAGAGGTAAAAAAAGATATGATTTTAAAAACAGAAGTAGAAAATGGCGAAATAATTTCTAAAGTAATGGAGGTAAAAAATGGAAACTAAAAAAACAGAATCATTCGAAGAAAAATTAAATAATTTAGAAGAAATAGTAAAACAATTAGAAAATGGTGATGTATCATTAGATGATGCCATGAAAAAATTTAATGAAGGTATGACTCTAGCAAATGATTGCAATAAAATATTAGAAGAAGCTAATCAAACAATAACCAAAGCTTTAAATAATGAAGGAGCTTTAGAAAATTTCAAAGTAGAAGAATAAATAAGAAAAAGGAAAAAAACTATCGAAGAAGCTGGTTTATTAATTCCCGAAATGAGACATATTGGGTGGGGACGTCACTATAACTGATAAATGAGAAGTAGAACTTATCGAAGGAAATAGTTTACCAAATTTCGATGTAGTCCAATCTGCTGACCAAATCGGAAAACTTCACATTTATAAAAACTACATAGAAGAGCTAGAAACATTAAAAAAGAATCAAAAAACCAAATAATCACATAGTATTTCTAAAAGCTTAATTGACAGACAAAGAGATGTTAATTATAATTATTAATATACTAATACTTAGAAAGAAGGCTAAACTATGACTTTAAAAGAACTTTGCCAATTAGGAAATATTAAATTAAATAAAGAAAACAAAGTATTAGAAAACAAAGAAATAAAAAGTATAACTAATTTAATAGCCCATGGCCTTAAAGAAGACAGATTATATTTTGATGTAGAAAAAAATAAAATTTCTGAAGAAAAACTGCAAGACCTTCTTACTACTAATACTATTATCGTAACAAATAAAGATTATAATTTTCCGGCTATTTATAAAAAACAACTTATTAAAGTAGAAAATCCTTTTCAAAATTACTATTTAATAGGACAAAAACTCCTAGAAAAATATAAAATACCAACAATTGGTATTACTGGTTCTGTCGGAAAAACTACTACAACTAGGCTTTTAAATTTAGTTTTTAAAGAAAAATACAAAGTATTTTCAACTCCTATAACTTCCAACACTCCCACATATTTTATTGAAGAAATCTATACCAAATTAAATGAAAGTTATGATATATATATTCAAGAAACTGGAGGTTCAAGACCCAAATCAGTTGAAAATGCTGTAAAAGTATTAAATCCTAAAGCCTTTATTCTAACTAATATTAATGAATATCATCATTTAGATTTATATAAAACTAAAGAAGCTCTAATTGAAGATAAATTAAGTTATGATAAAGTCGCCCATAACGCCATAGGAATAATTAATATTGATGATAAAATATTATCTAAACATAAATATAAAAATAAAATTATAACCTATAGTCTAAAAAATAAAAAAGCTGACTATGTTGCAGAAAATATAATCCAAGTAAATGATAATTTAAAATTTGATATAATTGACAATATACATAAAAAAACTATTCCAATCGAAATAAATATAGTAGGAAGCCATAATGCTTATAACATTTTAGCAGTCTATGCCTTAGCTAAAGAATTTTCTATTTCCGATGAAGAAATATTAAGAGGATTAGCAAAATATAAGACAGTTACTCTAAGACAAGAATTTAAAACTATCGCCGGTCGTAAATTTTACATAGATAGTTTTAACGTTTGCTCAGAATCAATAAAAACATCTCTAGAAAGTTTAGATAAATTTAAAACTGCAAATAATGAAAAAAGAATAGCCATCATCGGAGGAGAAAATGCTATCGGAGAAAAATCCTACGAAGTAAATTTTAAAACTGGAACCACTTTCAATAAATATAATTTAGATAAAATAATTCTAGTTGGTCCTAAAGAAGAAACCGAAAAAGAAATAAACTTATTAGGAAACGGCAAAGCTTTATATGATGGAGCTAAAACTACTGTTGATAATAACAAGTTATTATATTATAACGATATCGATAAACTAGCAGAATATTTAGAAAAAGAAACTAAACCAGGAGATCTAATTCTAATCAAAGGAATTTTTAGACTCGGTTTATTTGCCGCTATTGATTTAGCATTTGGAACCGATATAGTATACAGGCACACTTATTTTACTAATAACTCTGAAAAAATAAGTACCAATAATTTTAAAGGTATTCTAATTAAACGAATAAATAAAATAAGTTTAAAAGAATATATTCCTACCGAAAACACCAAAGTAATTATTCCCGATGAAATAAATGGTACTCCCGTTACCAATATCAAAGAAGGAATCTTTAAAGATAGTAATATAACATCAATAAAAATAGGGAAAAATCTTAAATCAATACCAAAAGAAGCCTTCGCTAATTGCTCTAAACTCAACAAGATTAAATTTCCTAAAAGTATAATAAGTTTAGACAATAATGTTTTTGGCAAAACTTCATTAAAAGCACAAAATAGTAAAACACCTTTAAGAAGAATATATAAGAAAGGAAAAAGAGCAATGAGAAAAATCAAAACAATACTTAAAAATATTTATAGAAGAATAAGATATGGGAAAAAGATTTATGTTTATAAAAAAATTCCAATTTTAACAGTAAATGAGCTATGTCGTGAACTAGGAATAAACGTTCCTAAAACTTATCAAGAAATAAAAAATATCCCTATTCATGAGACATATCTTTTTGATGAATTAGAAACTAAAGAAGAAATAAGAGAAAATTTAAATTTAAAATACTTTAATAAACCAAAATATTTCAAAAAACAAGAACTTGCATTTGATCGATTTAAAACTCGTTATTGTGATGCTAATAAAGTTTTAAAAAATACTGATGAAGAACTAATTCAAATGATAATAGAATGGTTATACGTTTTTAAACCTTTAGGTTATTATTTTCATGATTATTTTGATTATGAACTTTACAACAGGACAGTAGAAGATGCTAAAACTTTCTTAAGTAGACGTTACTGCTTAAAAGTTTATAAACTTTGTAACGATAAAAAATATATAAAATATTTAAGAAATAAACAACTATTTAATAAAAAATTCTCTAAATATGTAAATAGAAGCTTTTTAAAAGCTGAAGCAATTTCTTTTGATGAATTTAAAGATTTTATTAAGAAACATCCTAAGTTTTTTGCTAAGCCTTTAAAAGGGACTGGAGGATATGGATCTGGTATAATTGATAGCAAAGGACAAGACTTAAGAGAATTATACAACAAATGCCAAGAAGCTAACTATATTATCGAAGGAATAGTTAAACAACATAAAGATTTAGCCAAATTTAATGATAGTACTGTAAATACAATCAGAATTTATTCACTTTTATGTGCTGATGGCAAAGTTAGACCACTTATGGGAATTTTTAGAGCAGGACGTGCCGGAAATGATGTTGATAATTTCCATTGCGGTGGAATGGCAGCAGCAGTTGATATGAAAACTGGAAAAATATCAAGCAATGCTTTAAATCGTGACCATTTATTCTTTGAACGTCATCCCGATAGTAATGTAAAATTTAAAGGATTTCAAATTCCATGTTGGGATAAAGTAATGAAAGCTGTTAAAGACGCAGGATTATCAATACCAGAAGTAAGACATATCGGTTGGGATGTTGCCATTACAGATAAAGGTGAGGTAGAATTAATCGAAGGAAATTGTATGCCAAACTTTGATGCTGCTCAAGCAGCTGATCAAATCGGTAAATATCATGTCTATGAAAAATACATAAATGAAATAGAAAAGTTAAAAGAAGAAAAAAGCGAAAAATAAGTGTTAATCAAGCACTTATTTTCTTTTAATTTATAAAGAAATATTTTTGTCAAATACTAATATATATGATATAATTAGATAGAACAAAATTAAAATGAAAGTTGAGGAATTATAATGAGACAAAAATTAAGAAAAATATATGAAAAAAATAACGCCACAGTTGGAGCTATCTATATCTTTTTAAAAATATGTTTTATTATATTTGGACGTTATTCCAGATTTAAAGAAGAAACAAACGAAGCCATCCAAACTTTTGAAGGAAACATCAGTGGTTTTAAATATAAAAAAATATTTATGAAACTTATTGTATATCGCTATATATATTACCTAAGAGCAGGAGAATATTACTTATATAATTTTGATAAAGTTCCTTATGACAAGCGTGATTCTTATATGACTAGACAACTAACTAATAGATATTATGCTGTTATTAATACTAGAAGATTTAGAAAAGTCTTAGATAAGAAAAACTTATCTTATAAAGTATTTGGTAAATACTATAAAAGAGATTTAATCTGTGTTAATGAAGAAAAACATATAAATAGATTTTATAACTTTATTAAAGACAAAGATAAGTTCATTTTAAAGCCTTTTTCTGGCCACAGTGGTGATGGTATTGAAATAATTAATGTAAAAGATTTCAAAACTAAAAAAGAATTATTTAATTATACCTTAGAAAAAGCTCCTTATGTAGCAGAAGAACTTATAAATCAATCTGAAGGACTAGGATGTTTTCATAAAGATTCTGTTAATACCATAAGAGTAGTTACTTTTTATTATAAAGAAGATGTTTCTATTTTATGGGCCTTTCTAAGAACAGGTCAAGGTGGAAGTAAAGTTGACAATATGGGAGCTTCAGGATATGGAGCCTTAATTGATGAAAAAACTGGAACAATTATAAGTGATGGTATTGATTGGAAAGGCGACAAAGAAAAAGTTCACCCTGATTCTAACATAACCTTTAAAGGCTTTAAAATCCCAAAATGGGATGAACTTTTAGAGATGGTTAAACAAATATCATCAGAATTATCAGCTATGCACTGTGTTGGCTGGGACTTAGCTTTAACTGATAAAGGCTGGGTTTTAGTCGAAGGAAATGCTCGTCCTCAATGTGTTACTATTCAAAGCTTTACAGGTAAAGGTTATAGAGATGTCTATAATAAAATGTATACTTTAGTAAAAAAAGAAAAAGAAGAACAAGAAAGAAAGATGGAAGGTGAATAAAATGAAATTTTCTTTAGGTTTTACCGGAGATATTGCTTTTAGTGAATATACTAAAGAATTATATAAAACTCCCAAAGTAATTGATAAAAAAATTTATAACTTTTTAAATTCTAATGATTATAATATTTTAAACTTTGAATCACCAGTCACTGAAAGTACTATTACCAAAAAAAATTCCCTTGCTCACAAAAGTAATCCTAATGCTTTAACTTTTATTAAAGAAGATATCAAAAATCCTGTTTTAAGTCTAGCAAATAATCATATGATGGATTTTGGTCCTAAAGGATTGCTTGATACTATTAAATACGTAAAAAAAGAAAAACTACCTTTTATCGGAGCTGGAAAAAATCAAGATAAAGCTACCGATTATATTATCTTAGGAACCAAAGTAAAAGTAGGAGTAATCGCTCTTCAATATAAAAATTATATGATAGCAACTGAAGATTCACCAGGAACAAGTCATCACACTCATGAAAAGCTAATAAAAGCTAAAATTTTAGAACTAAAAAAGAAAGTAGACTGGGTAGTGATGATATATCATGGAGGAGAAGAATTTATTAACACTCCACTTCCATATACTAGAAAAAAATTAAAAAAGCTTTTATCTTTTGGAGCAGATATTATAGTAGCCCATCATCCTCATACTGTTCAAGGTTACGAAAAGATAAACAATAAAATGATTTTTTATTCATTAGGAAATTTTATCTTCGACACAGACTTTCAAAGAGCTCAAAAAGGAACCGATAAAGGAATAGTATTAAAAATAGAATTTACTAAAGATAATTATACCTTTGATAGTATGACAATTCGTAATATGCGTGATGCTGAAAAAATAGTATCTGAAAATACTGATCCTAATTTTAAAGATATAACCAAAAATTATAAAAAAGACTGGAAAAAAGCAGCTCGTCATTTAACCCTCGTAAAAGAAAAGAAAAAAGAGCTTCGTAAATATCGTAGTCAGTTCTCAATTAGTAATTTATACATTGAAAAAGCCGATATAAAAGACTTAATGCCTTTTAATGATTTAGTAAAAAAATATTATATCGAAGAATTAAATGAACCTCCTGTTTTTAAAGGTTCTAATATCTTTGTTCGTAAAACAAGAAGACTTTATCGTAAAATAACTAGAGCTAATTACAAAAAGTTTTTCTACACTCATTATGCTAAAATATTTAAATAATTTAGGAGTTTTTCTATGAAATATATAAATCTTTTATTAAAGAAAATTAAAAAATTTGTTTGGCTTACTGCTGTCTTTATAGTAAGAATAATCTTTGCCCCTAATCACTTTAAAGTACCTATTTTTAAAGGATTATACTATAATTTATTCTATGGCTTTACTAAAGACCAAATAGCCTTATATGACATAAATAAAGATAATAAAAATGAGTATTTATCAGAATTTGATTGGTACAAATCAAGATTTATTAATGAACCATATAATTTTGTCTTAAATAACAAATTAGTTTGCGTTGACTTAATAAAAAATTATATAAAAACTCCTGAAACTTATATTATTAAAAAAGATAATACCTTTTATAGTTATGATGATAAAAAGTATGATATAGAAAAAGTAATGAGTTTAATAAAAGAAAAAAAGAGTGCTTATTTTAAACCAATCTCTGTAGGAAAAGGAATTGGAGTCTTCAGAATAGACTATAAAAATAATAAATTATTAATAGATTATAAAGAAACAGAGGAAACACATTTAAAAAGTATTTTAATTAATAAAAATAATTATTTCTTATCATCATGCATAACTCAAGCTAAATATTTAAACAATATATATGATAAAACTTCTAATACTATTAGATTAATTACTGTTAGAGATAAAGAAACTAATTCTATTAAAGTTTTACATGCCGTCCAAAGAATCGGAGTAAAAGAAACTATTCCCGTCGACAATGGAAGTAGGGGTGGGCTTATAAGTGAAATAGATTTAAAAACTGGAAAGCTTAGTATAGCTAAAAGCTTGCATAATAAAAAAACTTATAAAAACCACCCTGATTCAAATAATCCTATCGAAGGAGTAACAGTGCCAAATTTTGACAAAATAAAAAAACAAGTTATATCCGTAATGGAAAAACTTCCTTATCTATACTTTATAGCCTGGGATCTATTAGTTACTGATAATGATGTATACGTCTTAGAAGCCAACTCCTCAAGTGGAGTAAATATCATTCAAGTCTTCGGAGGAGTAAGAAATAAAGAATTAGGAAATTTCTACCGAAAACATAAAATTATAAAGAGGTGATATTATGGCAAGCACAGTACAACATATGGCTATTGCCATTGAAATAAATACACGATTTTTAAATTTTAAAGATGATAATTTAATTCAATATTTTTTGGGAGCTATAGTTTGTGATGCACCAAAACTGGATTTTAATAAAACCTTAAGTTCTACATATAAAAAATTACCAGATACTATGGAAAGAAAAAGTGAAAGGGCTTATACTCATTTTTTAAGGCCTAGCAAAAATTTAGATAAGAAAAATGATTTCATAGATATTGAAATAGCTAAGAAATACGGTTATAATGCAGTAGATGATAGTCCAACATCTCCAGTATGCTTTGAAGAGTTTTGTCCGATGCTTAATTATTTTATATCAAAATACAAGACATATTTTAAAGAACCTTTTATGATTGGCTATCTAGTTCATCTAATAACAGATGACATATATTTTAGTAAAATAATGTCTACAATATCAAATGATAAACTTTATGAAATAGAAAAATATATAACAAATAAATATTCGTTGATTGAATATCAGAAAAAACCTTATCTTACTAATGGTGAATATTTAGACTGGAGCCATTTCGCTATGTATAATGATTACGACAAATATAATAGCATTTTGATTCATAAGTATTTTAGTGAATTTCCAGACTTTTATTATTTATCTAAATATTTACAAAACTGGAATGATTCAAATACTGATTTTAATCCCTGGGTTATTGAGGAACTTAATGATATAAAATCTATGAGATATTTCATTGAAAATTCTAATAATACTGCTAAAAATATTAGGGAATTAAAAAATAAAATTAACAATAGCACTATAAATCAAGAAATGATTTCCTCTTTAGAAGTTTTAACACCTGAATATTATAAGATGTTAGAGGATAAAACTATTGATAAATTTATAGAAATTTATAATAAAATTAATAATTAAAATAATAAGGAGATGATATTATGGCAAGTGTTGCACAACATTTAGGAGTAGCATTAGCAATAAATGAACGTATTTTTCATTTTGAAAAAGAAGATTTAAAGGAATTTTTGATTGGTTCTATTGTTTGTGATGCTCCTGCAATAAAAAAAGATTCAAATAAAAAGGATATAAAAAAAGAAGAAGTGGTTAATTTTCCAAATACAACGCGAAAACCTGGACGCAAGTATTCTCATTTTTTACCGGGAAGTATAGTCCCTGAAAATCAAGATAAATTTATTTCACCTGAAATTACTATTGAAAATGGATATCGGCCTGTGGATGATAGAGCAGAGGCTCCTGTAGATTACAAACAATTTTGTCCAATGATTAATTATTTTTTGAATAAGTATGATGACAAGTTAGATGAACCGTTTATGTTAGGATATCTTACTCATCTTATAACTGATGATATATATTTCGGTAAAATTGTACCTACAATAGTAAATAATAATATGGATTCAATAGAACAATTTATTAGTGAAAAATATGGTAAATATAATTATAGAAAAAAAGCAAATGTTTTAACTAATGGTGAATATTTGGAATGGTCTCATCAAGCATTATATAAGATATTTGATGATTACACATACTTATCTATGTTTGGACCTTCAGAAGCATTTCCTACTTTACAAGAACTTGGAGAATACTATAAAAATTGGGAAAATTCAAATAGAAACTTTAAACCTTCTATGATTAAAGATTTAAATGGGGAAGAAGCCATAGAAAAATTTTTGTTGAACTCTAAATCAATAAGCTCATTAATAAATGATGCTCAAGAGCAATTTAAAAAAGGAAACATTATAAAAAGAGAAGGATTAACATTTAAAGGATTATGGCCTTATGATTTATATTTAAATTTAATTGATATGACTGAAGAAGATTTAAAAACTACATTAAACATTAAGGACTCTATAAAGAAATAATTATATTATTAGGAGGATAAAATGAAAATATTATGTCTTTATATATTTAAATTTTTGTTGAAAGTTATTTATTTTTTTCTAAAACTATTACCTACTAATACTAAAAAAATAGTTTTTATCTCCAGACAAACAGATGAAATAAATATAGATTTTAAAATGATAAAAGAAGAAATAGAAAAACGAGATAAAAACATAAAAATGGTGTTTTTGTGTAAAAGGATACCAAAAAAGTCTTTAAAATTATTGCTTTACTTTTTTACTATTTTAAGACAAATGTATCATCTTGCTACTTCAAAAGTTGCAATTCTTGATTCTTACTGTATACCAGTATGTATACTTAAACATAAAAAAAGCTTATTCGTCTTGCAAATTTGGCATTCTATTGGTAAAATTAAAAAGTCTGGTTATCAAACCTTAGATACCCCATCTGGACATAGTAGCAAAATGGCAAAACTTATGTGCATGCATAAAAACTATGATAAAATAATCGCTGGAGGGCCTGCCTTTGATCCTTTTTATGAAGCAGGATTTAATGTCAAGAAAGATAAGCTTTTACATTATGGACTGCCAAGGATAGATTATCTTTTAAACAATGAAAAAAGATTAAAAATGGAAATTTATAAAAAGTACCCACAATTTAAAAATAAAAAAATTGTTTATTATGCTCCTACATTTAGAACTTACGAAGTAGATGGCCCTAAAAAAATATTTGAAAATTATAATGAAAAAGACTTTATTTTAATAGTAAGAGGGCATCCTAATCAAAAAATAGAAATTGATTCTGAAAAAGTCTATGAATGCTTAGAATTTAAATCAACTGAACTTCTTACTATCGCAGACTATGTCATTACAGATTATTCATCAATTTGTTTAGAAGCTGCAATTTTAAATAAAAAGATTTTATTTTATATTTATGATCATGATAAATATATGAGTTTGAATGGTATAAACCTAGATGCTAGTAAAGTATTACCTAGTTGCGCTTTTGAAAACATAGAAGACATATTCGATATTATAAAAAAAGATAAATATGATAATAAAGCTTATCAAGAATTTAGACAAAAATATTTACCTAAAAAACTAGGTAATTCAACTGAATTAATAGTAGATTACATTATGAAAAAGGTGATTTAATGAAATACATAATAATGGCAGACGGGAAAGGAACTAGATGGAAAAATTATAACAATATTCCTAAGCATTTAATAGAAGTAAATGGGGAAATTTTACTTGAAAGAATTGTAAAACAATTAAATAAGTATGATAATGATGCAAAAGTTATTATTACTTCTCATGATAAACGTTACGAATTTGAAGGAGCAACTAGATATGAACCCCTTAACAATGTTTTAGAAATAGATAGATTTACTTACGAATTAATTGAAGATAATATTTGTTTTTTATATGGAGATACCTATTATACTGATGAAACTATTATTAATATCATATCCAAAAAGGCAGAAGATATCTTATTCTTTGGAAATAAAAAGTCTATTGTAGCCATTAAAGTTAAAGACTCTAAATTATTTAAAAAACATATTTCTAATGTCAAAAATCTTTTTTTAGAAAATAAAATCCAAAACTGTAAAGGTTGGCAAGTATATCAATCATTTCAAAATTTGGAGTTTGATAAAAAACAAATAAAAGATAAGTTTGTAATAGTAGATGATGAAACTATTGATTATAATACTCCCAAAGAATATGAAAATAGAAAACAAAATAAGGTAGATGATAAAAAATGATAAAACGATTTTTTCAAGATATAAAAAAATATTCAAAATATATTGCTTATAGCACTAGATCACAACTTAAAGCAGAAGTTACTAATTCTTATTTAAGTTGGATTTGGTTATTCTTAGAACCAATTTGCTTTATGCTAATTTATACCTTTATTGCTAAAGTAGTATTTAAATCAAGTGTAGAATATTTTCCAATATTTGTATTTATTGGACTTACCATTTGGAACCTCTTTAGTAAAACTCTTACTTCAAGTGTTCGCTTAGTAGTAGCTAATCGCGATACAGTAACTAAAGTCTATATTCCCAAATTTGTTCTTTTAATTACTAGAATGTGTGTTAATACCATAAAATTCTTAATATCGTTTTCCCTAGTAATAATATGTATGATTATCTATCAAGTACCAATTAGTCTAAATGTCTTCTGGTTTATACCTATCTATATTGTCCTATTTATTGTTACTTTCGGAATATCCTCAATATTTATGCATTTCGGAGTATTTGTCCAAGATTTAGCCAATATTACCACTATTGGTCTTAGATTATTATTTTACGCCTCAGGAGTATTCTTTGCTCTTGATACAAGAGTTCCAGAACCTTACAATAGAATATTAATCGATTGTAATCCTATAGCCTTAGCCATTACCCAATGCCGAGACGTTTTATTATATAAAACCCCAATGAATGTTGAACTCATGGGAATTTGGCTAGGAATCGGACTTATTCTAAGTTATATAGGAATAAGAACTATATATAAATATGAAAATACATATGTTAAGGTGATGAGATAATGAAAAAGAAACAAGAAATGGCTATTACTGTAGAAAACTTAGATATCTTCTATAAAGATGTAAAAAGATTTTCTCTAGCTAAATCAGGATTTAATAATCTTTTAACCGCAGGAACATTTCATGCTGTTAAAAATGTATCCTTTGAAATACCAAAAGGGCAAATCGTAGGAATATGCGGAAAAAACGGAAGTGGAAAATCAACTCTTCTTCGTGCTATTGCTGGAATATTTTCACCAGATAAAGGTACAATTGATTTGCATGGAAACACAATTTCTTTACTTTCAATTGGAGTAGGGTTTCAAAGAAAACTATCCGGCTACGAAAACATCTTTTTATCAGGTCTTTTATTAGGATACACTGAAGCTCAAATCAAAGAACGTTTAGATGAAATAATAGAATTCTCTGAACTTGGAGATTTTATCTATAAACCTGTAACTTCGTATTCATCTGGAATGTATTCAAAACTCGCTTTTTCCATAACTGCTATTTTAGAAACTGATATTATGCTTATTGATGAAGTTCTATCTGTTGGAGATATTCATTTTAGACAAAAAAGTTACAATAAAATGAAAGAATTAATTTCTGATGAAAACAGAACAGTACTAATTGTTTCTCACAGCTCTAAAACTTTAAGAAGTTTATGTGACCGAGTTATTTGGCTTAATGAAGGCGAAATGAAAGGCGATGGAGAAGCCAACGAAATAATGGATAAATATGAAGAATATATGAAAAATTTAGATTAATTAAAAATATGGAGTTGATGGTATGACCAAAACAAGAAGTAAATTTTGGGATAATTACAAAGGAATACTAATATTCTTAGTAGTATTTGCGCATTTTCTATGGAGTTATTTCAGCGATTTAACTAATAGCTATGCTAATACCATTACTATTTTTATCTATTTATTTCACATGCCAGCTTTTATCTTCACCACAGGATATTTAAGCAAAAGTGAAAACGTTTTCAAGAAAAAAGCTTTCCTAAAATTAATTGTTATTTTATTAATTTTTAATACTGCTATGATGTGTTTTAATAAAATCACCAGTGGTTCTTCGTTTTCCCTTTTAACGCCAACATATTCTTATTGGTATATTTTATCAGTAATTTGGTGGAGATTACTAATAAAACCTTTAGGAAAATTCAAATATTTACTTCCTGTATCTATTATAATTTCTTTTTTAATAGGTTTTTGGCCTGATTTAGGTAATACTCTATCAATTGTTAGAACTATTGCATTTTTCCCTTTCTTTGTTCTAGGATATCAATTTGATTTTGGAAAATTAAAAGAATCTTTAATGAATAAATCAAAAATCAAAAAAACTTTAATTTATATATTAAGTTTAGTATTTTTCTTAGGACTAATAATAATTTCTAATACTTTTAACTTAAATTACAATAACTTATTATATTATAGTTACAAAGATACCTTAGATATTATTATTAGAATAGGGTTAATGATATGCGCTTTTCTTACTATATTTATTCTCTATTTTATAATTCCTGATAAAAAAATTCCAGGTATTACCAAATGGGGAAAAAACTGTCTTTTAATCTATTTAATTCATAGACCAATTACTATTATTTTTTATAAATATATTTTCCCTAGTTCAACTTATAGTGACTATTATATTCTTTATGCTTTAATAGCTACGATAATTTTAGCTTTAATTTTTGGTTCTGATCTTATCAATAAATATTTTAATAAAATTATCAGCTTTATAACTAATAAAATAATCGAGACATCACTATTTAAAGTATTTCTAGTAATTTTTATAATTTTATTACTACTTTTAAAACCTATTGATAATTTAAATAGTCCTAATTTTAATTTTTTTGATCTAAATATTACCAGTCTTTTTAAATAGAGATTGGTAATTTTTATCTAATATATTATTAAATAATTTGCTAATAATAATAATGTAGTTTGTTTAAGGAGTTGATAAAATGTTTTTTAAAAATTTTAAAAACAAACTATTCATGATTCTTTTAGCAACTACTATTATTATGCCAATAACAGCAAATGCTTATTCAAACGAAGTAATTCTTGGAGGAGAAAATGTAGGAATAGAAGTGCAAAGTGAAGGCGTTATGATCATAGGATTCTATGACATAAACGGAACTTCTCCTGGACGAGAAGCAGGGCTCAAAATGGGTGATGTTATACTAAAGGTAGATGACACTGCTATTGACGGGATAGCTGATCTATCAAAAAAATTTAGTAATAAAAACACCCTAAATATAACCTATAAAAGAGGTAGTAACGAGGAAAAAACAACTTTAAATCTAATCTTAGAAAACAATGTTTATAAAACTGGATTATACGTTAAAGATAGCATCGTAGGTATTGGAACATTAACCTTTATAGACCCAAGCACTAATAGGTTTGGAGCCTTAGGACATGAAATTCTTGAACAGACTACAGGAACCAAATTTGAAATCAAAGATGGTAAAATTTTTGAATCTGACATAACCTCAATTAGTAAAGGAGATCGTGGATCAGTTGGAGAAAAAAATGCTATATATAACGAAGAAAACGTCTTTGGAAACATTGACAAAAATGATGAAACCGGAATATATGGTAACTATACAGGAAAAATAAATAATGAAGATCTAATAACCATCTCTAATCAAGTAGAAAAAGGAAAAGCCAGTATTAAAACCGTAATAAAAGGAAGCACCAAAGAAACATTTGATATAAATATTTTAAACGTTGATACTTCTAATTCTACTAAAAACATTTTATTTGAAGTAACAGACGAAGAATTATTACAAAAAGCCAGTGGTATAGTTCAAGGAATGAGCGGTTCTCCAATTATTCAAAATGGTAAATTAGTCGGAGCAATTACTCATGTAGTTGTAGATGATCCTCACAAAGGTTATGGTATTTTAATTACCAATATGTTAAAGGAATCTGATGTTTAGAGCGATTTTTTTTCGCTCTTTTTCATAAAAACTAGTATAATTTAAAAAAATATATTATAATAACTCCTACGAGGTGTTATTATGAAAAAACAATGGAAAAACAAAAAAACTGCTCCTCGAAATATTATAATTGGAACACTTATTGGAACAGGTATATTATCTTCAGCAATAATTAAAGCTGAAAATGATTTATCCCAAACTCTAAATAATGAAACAACCAATTTAAAACAAGAACTAGATATAATGGGATATAATATTTTAGAAGAGTCACTTGAAGAATCAGGATATATTATAGGATATAATCATGCCTATTATCAAACTTTTTACGACTTAAATACCTCTAACAATATAACTACTAAAACAGAAATATATAATAATTTAGAAAACATCTATAATGGTAATGATAAAAACCTCTATCAAAAAGGGCTAATCGAAGGAATTGACGATGGAATTTCAAAAGCCTATAATGATACTAATTATAAAGTAAAAAAATAAAATTTCACAAACATTTCATAAAATAAACTTATTTTTGCCATACTTATTATTTAGAATTAATTATGAAAGAGGTTATTATAATTAGTTTTCACTTTTATTTTATATATAAATTAGTTTATTACAAACCTTAACCAAAACAAATAAACCAAATCCATATCAAATATATTTACTTTACCTCTTTCACTTAAAATAAAAATCCACTAGTTTAACTAGTGGTTTTTCTATGAGGCCTATAAGGCCTAC
>ERZ824488.1242-NODE-1242-length-28994-cov-3.951139_pt1 | contig 28994 bp, 28 predicted proteins | sample MGYA00519936_ERZ824488 | MGnify/ENA primary metagenome ERZ824488 (study PRJEB31778, sample SAMEA3449153) | human gut metagenome | biome: human gut; feature: human-associated habitat; material: faeces | place: United Kingdom | collected 2010/2012 ... | reverse complement strand
AATAGCCGGAAGGGCGCGCCGACAGGCGATATGGGTTCGGCTCTCGTCAGCTTAAGTATCAGAGATTCTTAACTGCAAGGAAAGCAGCGCCGGTTGCGTCGCCGATGCGGCCGGGGTTGGTGCAGTCGCCGACATGCACAACTCGCTCAAAGCGCTTTTCGATCTCGTCGAGCATGCTCAGGTCGGAGCGAATGCCGAGGGAGAGAACCGTTGCGTCAACGGGAATCTCATACGGCTCGGTGTGCTCGTTTTCCTTGACATCGATGAAGCCGTTTATGTTGCGCATGCCCTTGAGGCTTGCGCTGATGAACTTGCCGTGGTAAGGCTCAACGACGATGGAGTTATCCTTGATCTCCTTGAGAGCGGTGCTGGTCTTGATCTCCGCGCCGCGCTCGGTGAGGAACATCTGGGTCTTTACGACGTTGTAGTAGAATATGCCGTTGCCGACGATGGGCATCATTTCAACGACGATGACGTGGTTGCCGTCCTCGGCCAGACGCTCTGCTGTCTCAAGGCCGGTCATGCCGCCGCCGATGACTGCAACGGTCTTTCCGGTCATCTTAACGTCGCCGCGCAGCACGTCGAAGGAGGAAATGCCCTTTTCGATGCCGGGGATCTTGCCGGGAACGATGGGCTGGCCGCCGGAGGCGAGGATAACTGCGTAGGGATTTTCCTTCTTGAACTCATCGAGCATGTCAACGGTGACCTCGGTGCCGAGATGAACTTCAATGTTGGGGTTCTTCTCGACCTGACGGCGATACCATGCAACGAGATTGTCCATTCTGAATTTGTTGGGAGCCTTGTTTGCGAGGTTGAGGCTGCCGCACAGCTCGGTGCGCTTGTCATAGAGCTTGACCTTGAAGCCGCGCTCTGTGAGCGTCATGGCCGACTGGATGCCGGCAGGGCCTGCGCCGATGATGATAACGGTGCCTTCGCCCTTCTTCATCGGCTGGAGGTTGTCTATCTCGCGGCCGAGCAGGGGGTTAACGGCGCAGCGGATCTGTGCGTCCTCTGCGGTGACGCGGTACAGGCAGTAGTTGCAGGAAATGCAGGGGCGGATATCCTCGGAGCGGCCGGCCTTTGCCTTGTTTGCCCACTCGGGGTCTGCCGAATGCTGACGGCCGAGAACCTGGAAGTCGTAAACGCCCTCTTCGAGGAACTGCTCTGCCTCTTCGGGGGTCTTGACCTCGTTAGGGCCGTAAACGGGAACGTGCAGAGCTGCCTTGAACTTCTTATAGTATTCGTTTCTCCAGCCAGCCTTCATTTCGGGGGAACCGGTGCGGTCAACCGAGCCTATGGTGGTGTTGAATGCGTCAACGCCGTTTGCCTCGAGATACTTTGCAACCTCGACCATGTCCTCAACGGTGTTTTCGCCTTCGTAGCCCTCGCCGTCAAACAGGTGGATGCGGCAGGTTACGGGGAAGTTTGCGGGAACGCGCTCGCGGATCTTCTGAACGGTCTCGACAACGATGCGGCAGCGGTTTTCCATGCTTCCGCCGTACTCGTCGATTCTCTCGTTACGGATGGGGCTTATGAACTGGCTCATGAGGTAGAAGTGGCCGCAGTGGATCTCAACGCCGTCGCAGCCGGCCTTCCATGCGTGCTCTGCGCCGTTTGCGAAGCCTTCCTCGATCTGATGGATCTCATCGACGGTAAGCTCATGGCAGGGAGCGGTCTTGCCGACCATCTTGGAGGGCAGTGCGGTTGCGGAAACGGGGCTGTGACCCTCATTGTACTCGGGAGCGGTCTTGCGGCCGGGATGGTTGAGCTGGCAGAAAACCTTGCTGCCGTACTCATGTACGCGCTCTGCAAGGATGCTCATTGCGTGGCGGTCATTGAGCGTGCGCAGATGGGTCTCGCCGCTCATGGCGATGCCGCCAAGCTCAGGGCCGACAACTGCGATGTAGCCGACGATAACGAGGCCGCAGCCGCCTTTTGCCTTTGCCGCGTAGTATTCGATCGCGCGGGGGGAAATCTCGCCGCTTGCCTGGCCGAGGGTATCGTCCATAGGCGAGAGAACTACTCTGTTGGGGATGACGCAGCCGTTGATGCGTCCTTTGGAAAACAGTTTTTCGTACATTTGATTCACTCCATAAAATCTATTAGAACTTTATTTTCACACCGTTGTATGCATCCAGTGCGATACGCTTGAAATCGTCGCGCGTGCCCTTGCGCGGAGCAGAGCCTGCGCTTGCGCCGACCTTGTTTTTGTACTCGGCGGTGTCGGCAATCTTTTCGAGGTCTTCTTCGGTCGCGGTCATGCCGTGATCTTTGAAGTTATCCGGCAGCTGCAGATCGTCGCGGAGCTTCTGAATACCGAGGACGCATGCCTGCGCGGCCTCAAGCTCGGTCATTGCGCTTGTGTCGATGCCCATTGCGATTGCGCACTCTGCAAGCTTCTTGGAAGCAACCTCAACATTGAAGGCCAGAACGTGCGGCAGAAGAACGGCGAGCGTAGTGCCGTGAGGAATGTTGAAGCGGCCGCCGATGGCAAGACCGATGTTGTGGCCGTCGCCGGTGCCGATGTTGCTTGCGATCATGGTGGACATATGTGCTGCAAGGATCATGTTGGATGCTGCCTCGAGATTGTTCGGATCGTTTACAAAGGTCAGCAGGTTATTGCATATCATGCCGAAGGTCTTGTATGCGATTGCGTCGGTGATGGGGTTTGCCTTGCAGCCGATGTAGCCCTCGATGCAGTGAGCCAGTGCGTCGAAGCCTGCGTCTGCGGTGACGCTGCGCGGTGAATTTTTCAGAAGCTCGGGGCACAGCAGTGCGATATCGGAAACGCAGAACGGAGAGCCGATCTGAGCCTTAGTCTGCTTTGCGGTATCAACAATGGATATGTACTGAGTGACCTCAGCGCCGGAGCCTGCGGTGGTGGTAACCATTATTGTCGGCAGGCAGCGATTTTTGACCTTGTTCATGCCGTAATAGTCGGTCAGCTTGCCGTCGTTTGTGCGAAGCAGAGCCGCGGCCTTAGCGGTGTCTATGGCAGAGCCGCCGCCGAAGCCGATGACGACGTCGCAGTCGGTAGCCTTGAGCGCATCTGCGGCTTTTTCCATGGTGACGTCGGTGGGGTTGGGCTTGACCTCGGTGAAAGTCTCAAAGGGGAAGTCTATAGACTTCATGGCCTCCTGCATCTCGTTCCAGATGGGCAGAGCCGCAACGCCGGGGTCGGTCATTATCATTGCTTTTTTCACGCCGAGAACCTTGCGAGCCTGATCAAGGCCGTCTGCAAGATCGTTATTGAACATTGTTCTCACAGTAGAAAAATAACTGAAGTTTTTCATCACATGTTAACCTCCGTATCAAATTTTGAATATGAGCCTGAGCTGTTGCCTGATAATAGATTATCAAAGCGCCTTTTCAAAATGAATTACCCACGATTACTAATTCCAGCGACAAAAACGGCCTAACTGTTCATGTTTTTGCGAAAAAAATCACGAAACGAGTATTAGTTTTATAGACTGTGTTTGAAACAATGCCTATAAAATTGTAAAAATAGACCCGTGTTAAAAGTCTGAATGGTATTATTTCATTGACAAGTCGAACGTGCATGTGTTAAACTTCAAACATAAACAGCGAAGAAGAGAGGAGCGCATTATGACCGATTATCAGATGAAACGTATCGTGGATTTCCAGACGGAGCTGCTGACACTGTATATGAATGAGCCGTATGACGAGCTTTGCACACAGCGTATACTTCAGCTTATGGACAAGAAGCTCGGCTTCCGAAAGGGAATAATGGGCTTCCTGGGAAATGAGACCGAGCGCAAATTTTCCCCGACCGTTACCACGCACGGGATAGACATGCAGTTTGTGCAGGAGTTTTTGCTCGATGCGTGGTCACCGTATTCGCCGTATCCGCACGATCAGGATCTGTGGGTCTTGAGCCGTGCGCAGAATTATAAAAAGACCGAGCTTTATAAAAAGCTTTTGAAGCCGCGCAACCTTGCCGACTTTCTCATCCTTTTCCTCAAGCCGCCGCGCAGCAACGGCTATATCGCGTATATCGTCCTTTTCTCGGAATCGGTGCCGTATACGGATGAAGAGATCGAAACCGTGCAGATGATAACCGAATCGCTCGCGATAACGGAGGATAACTACGTTAAGCTGTGGAACCTCAAAAACGAGGCAAAAATGCTGCTGACGTGCACAAATTATTTCCCCCTCGGCATCATGATCGTTGAAAACCTCACGAATGTCACCTTTGTAAACGACCTTGCGCGCGATTACTTAAAGGAGCTGGGCTTTGCCGACGAAAGGTTTTACAACGCCTTTTACGTCAACGAGATATATAAGCGAAATCAGTATGATATCCTCAATTTCGGTGCGAGCAAGCCTGTGCGCATAAAGCGCTTTCTGTTCAGCAGCCTTTCGCTTTCAAACCCCGGCAAGAGCCTTTCTTACATGGGCGGCTTTGTCGGCAGCGGCATGCAGCATTTGCAGACCGACCAGAACAACACCATTCATTACAATGAGATGACCACCTGCGTCTATATAGTCTGCGATAAGGAGTTTAACGCTTCAACGCCCATATCCGACTCCACGCTCAAGCGCCTTGGGCTTACAAACCGCGAGTGCCAGATGATCGAATATATCACAAACGGTCTGAGCAATCAGGATATAGCCGAAAAAATGTTCATAAGTGCCAACACCGTTAAGATCCATATTTCAAGCATATTCCGCAAGGCCGGAGTAAAAAGCCGAGTTGAGCTTATTGATAAGCTCTATAAGCTCGAGCGCGACGGCTGAGAGAAAAAGAAATAGAAAAAGACTGCATCGCTCTGTCGATGCAGTCTTTTTGTTAAAAAAATAGCCCATTTGCCCGATGTATTTGGCAACTTTTGCGGCCTATAATGGCAGCATGAATAAAAAGGAGGGCTAAATATGTCTCAGATAAAATGCGAAGGCTTCGATCTGCCGGTCAAAACTCTTGCACTCGGCGGCGGAGTCGAAAAAATACTCACCGCAGCCAAGGCGCCCGACCTCGGCGCGCTTGCCGAGCCTCACAGCAGCCTGCGCCTGTGCCTGCTCGGCCGCGGTGTGAGAGAGGACGACCACTTCGTTATGCCGGAGATCGGCTATGACGAGCTGAAGGCAAAGCTTGCAAAAAGCCCGGTACAGCGCTTTTCCGCCAAGAACGACGTTTTCGGCTACAGGGAAGAGCACGGCGGCTTTATCGCTCTGGCAGACCTCGTAAACGAGATCTATGGCGAGGGCAGCTTTGATGCCGAGGCTATGCCCGAGGGCACCGTGATAACGGTAAGCTCCGGCTGCCGCAAGACAAGCATCCTTGCAAGCCAGCTGCTCGACGGCAAGCGCTATTATTATCCGCTTCTGACCTCGGAGCAGATACTCTCCGGCATGAATCCTGCTGACGCGCGCGGCGAGGAGCTTAAAGCCGGCTTTGTTCTGACCGATGACGGCAGAATGCTGTTTGCAGCAGGCCAGCGCAACTGGAACGATATGAACGAGAACTGCTTTGTGGAGCTTGCTCCCGGCGGCGCTTTCGTCAGCATCGAGTGCCTGCCGGCCGAAAGACTCAAGCACAGCATACTCTATGTCGGCCCCCTCGGCGGCAAAATAGGTGAGGATATCAAGGCATATCCCGGCTGCGACGGCGTAACAAAGGTCACGGCCAAGGCAGGCAGCCTCATCCGCTTCAACCTTGATAACGACGACCTGCTCAACACCGTTCACTTTTATTATAAGTTTACCCTTGACGATACGCCCTGCGGCGAGCCTTCGCCGTCCGACGGCTATGTGTATAACACTCGCATACCGCTTTACTTCGGAACCGGCGTCGATTATCCCTCCGGCATGATACTTCCTCCTGCCGATATGCACGGAAAAATGACTGTCCGCATGATCGCGACCGGCCCCAACTGCGCCGACACAAAACCCGATTGCTTTGAGATAGAGATCGTCTGACACTTTTTATTTATGCAGCATAACGTTAAGCCCCGACAGAAATCTGTCGGGGCTTTGTTAATTTCAAAGCAAAAATTCCCACCAATTTGTGAAACAAAAAGGCCAAATGTGTTAAAAACGATGAAACCAATACCGGGAAAAGCGTAAAAAATAGTCTTAAGCAACTATATAGTTATTTTTTCGGCAATGTTATTCTGATAGCATCATGAACGGGCAATGAACAATTAAAATTAGGAGGGGACGCTATGTTATTAGGGCTTCCGTTTGACACTTGGTTTTGGTTTATCGGCGTGCGTGTTCTGGCCTGTGTGGCCGGCGTTGTGTGCACGGTTTTCGGCTTGTATGAAGGAAAGAAGAAGGATCACGAGATCGAGGATGCCGATTCCTGGTACTGGACCTTCTGAGCGGAAAGAGAGAATATGATATGGAAGTAAGCAGTCAGTTGTGGATCGTTGTTATCATATACATCGTTCTTTCCATCGTTGCAGGCAACATTTCCGGCAGACGTGAAAAAAGCGCTAAGAACTATTACCACTCCGAGCTTCCGGCGGTAGTCGTCGCTCTGTCGTGCACGGGCGCAGCAATAAGCGGCGTTGCGTTTATCGGAACTCCGGGTACGACCTATGCTCAGGGCCTCGGCGTCGCGGCGGCTTGCGGCGCAGGCGGCGTTTTGGGCGTTGTTCTTGCAAATGTTCTTCTCGGCAAGCCCATGCGCAGGCTGCACAATGTGTGCGGCTCGATAACCATCACCGATCTTTTCGTTGATGCATATCAGGATAAAAAATTCAGCTATATCTGCATTCCCGTACTGCTTATCGTCAGCACAGTGTTCGCAGCGGTTCAGTGGCAGTCGATAGGCACCCTGCTCAACACGCTGCTCGGCATTGATTACATAAAGGCCGTTCTTCTCGGCGTTGCGGTCGTAACGCTTTACACGATCCTCGGCGGCAATAAGAGCACTGCCGTTGTCGGCGCGGTTCAGGTCGGCGTTGCGATGCTCGCGTGCGTCTATCTCGTTTATGCCGCGCTGAAGGTCAGCGGCACGAACTTCACACAGCTTCACGAGCAGGTCAAGGCCGTTGACAGCGACTTTCTGAACATGACCAACAGCGGCCTTACCATGGGCGCGGTCGTGTCGTACATCCTGCTGTACAGCTTCGGCTCGATCGGGCAGCCGTCTATCATGGTTCGCTACTTCCAGCTCAAGGATCCCAAGCTGCTGCCAAAGACCCTTGCGGCAGGAACGATATCAATGACCCTGACGCTTCTTGTTCCCGTTGTCTCGCTCGTTATGTTTCTTCAGGTCGCAAACGGAAGCATTCCGGCTCTTGAGAGTGCCGACTCATGCGTTCCGGCCTTCATCGGCAGATTCTGCGGCCCGTTTGCAGGCGGCCTTCTTGTTTCGGCCTGCCTTGCGGCTATCATGTCCACGGCCGGCGCACTGCTCATCAGCGCCAGCAGCACCCTTGTCAAGGACATCATGGTCGAGTGGATGCACGTAGATATGGAAGGCAAAAAGGGCATAACCTACAGCCGCCTTGCAACACTGCTCATCATCGTTGTTTCAACGCTTATCGCCTGCTTCCCCAGCGGCGGCATACTCCAGATCGGCTTTGCGGCATTCGGCGCATTCGGCGCTGTGTTTGCCCCCTCGGCAGTGCTGACTCTCCGCTGGAGACGCTGCACAAAGCAGGGCGCGTTCAGCGGCATGGTGATCGCATTCGTCATCGTCGCACTTCAGACTATTCTCAATTCCACCGGCATTTGGCCGTGGCCGTTTACGCTGCATGTCGGCGTTGTCGCAATGGCAGTGAACCTTGTTGTCACCGTCGTTGTCAGCCTGTGCACTCCCGTGCAGGAGAAGCCCTTCATGCCTCCCACCAAGGAGCAGATACGCATGATGCAGGCTGCAAAGGCAGCACGGTAATGAAAAAATCCGCATCGAAAGATGCGGAGCGTATAAGTTGAACAGCAGCCGCAGCGGTTTGTACCGCTGCGGCTGCTGTTATATTGAGGTATTGCGGAAGATACTTAGTATCATAAAAAATCGTACTTGCGCAATCACGCTTGCGGTCATATAATCAAAGCAGTTCAAAAATGTGACCACAAGGAGGACGATATTATGACAAATGTTGAAAAAGTAAGCCGCTTTCTTGACGAGGCAAAAACCTTCTATTTTCTGACCACCGATGGTGACAAGCCCAAAGGACGGCCGTTCGGATTTCACCTGCTGGATGGCGACAAGCTGTATTTTGGCTGCGGAACATTCAAAAATGTTTTTTCGCAGCTGACAAAAAATCCGAATGTTGAGGTTCTGGCGCTCAACGGCGGAGAATTCATGCGTTACGACGGCACGGTGAAGATCGTTGAGGACGCAGCCCTGCTGGAGAAAGTGCGCGCCGCTATGCCGCAGATAATGGAGCTGTACGACAAGAACGGCTGGGAAATGGGAATGTTCTATCTGGAAAACGGCCATGCGGAAATTCGCGGAATACTTGACCTGAAAGAAGAGTTTGACGTATAAGGAGCGCCGCTGTGAAGCAGATGCCTGAAACGGAAACAACAATGGAGGAACGCTTTGGAAAGTGTCCATACGCAACGGCGCAGAGCCTGATCTCCGGCAAATGGGCCATTTTGATCATGCACTATCTGGAGGACGGCCCGGTACGCTTCAATGAGCTTCAGCGACGCATGCCGAAAATGACGCATGCAACGCTGTCGGTTCAGCTCAAAGATCTTATTGAGAACGGTCTGGTCGAGCGAAAGCAGTATGAATCAATTCCGCCCAAGGTGGAGTATTCCCTGACCGATATGGGCAAAAAGTTTCGCCCTGTTATAGAAGCCTTGCAGCATTGGGGACAGGAGTATATTGATTATTTAAAATCCGTTAATGCTGACTGAGTGCAAAAACGCTCGGCTTGCTTGTGCACCTGAACTTACAGCAAGACTCCGGACCGCATTCTGCGCCGCAAGTTATTCATAAGACTGAGCAGCCCGGACATTCATGTGTCCGGGCTGCTTTCTGCGCATTGATATAATTTTTTTATCCTATGACCTCGCTGAGTACTTTTACGAAGAATATTACGAGGACGCATATCATTATCGGCTTTACGGCCTTGCTGCCGCCTTTTTTGAAAAAGCTTGAGCCGAGCCAGTTGCCGGCAATGGAAAACAGTCCGGCGACGAGCCCGACTGCGAAAATTATCTTGCCGTTTATGAGAAAAACCACAAGCGCCGAGATGTTCGTTGCGAGGTTTATAGCCTTGCTCACGCCGTTTGCCTCCGTGACGGGCATATGAGCCGCAGCCGTCAGCAGCAGTATGAGAAATGTGCCGGTTCCGGGACCGTAAAAACCGTCGTAAGCGCCGATAACAAATGCTATGACGCAGCTCAAAAGCATGGTCTTGAGCTTTGAATATGGCTCGCGCTTGCCGCTGAGGGCCTTGCCCTTCATGACGTACAGCGCCGTCAGCGGAAGAATGACGAGCATGATTATCTTGAATACGCCGTCGTCGATAAGCAGTGCAAGGTTTGCGCCGCAAGCTGAGCCTGCCAGCGCGAACAGTACGCAGAAAACCGCCTGTTTCCAGGGAATAAAGCCGCTTTTCGTGTATCGCACTGTGGTGAGGGTTGTGCCCATGGCGGAGCTTACCTTGTTAGTCCCTATGGCAAAGTGAACGGGGAAGCCGGCTATAAGATACGCCGGGAGCGAGATAAGCCCTCCGCCGCCGGCAACCGCATCAACAAATCCGGCAAGGAAAACGAGCGGACAGACGATGAGGTATTGAATTATCGAAATTTCCATGGGTTTACTCGGCAGCCTCCCACAGCAGCATATTGTTTTCGCATGTTGCTTTCAGCTGCCCCTTGTCCATCAGCCATGCGAGGTATGACTTCACCGTGCTGCCGACAAGCGCGTATTGCTCAAAGCTCAGCTCAAGAGCATATTCGTCAAAAAGCCGCTGAAGAAGCGCTTCAAAATTCACGGGCTGTGTGCAAATAGACTTGATACGTCCGGCGATCTCATTGACGGTGTCGATATTATACTGCGCAAGCTCGCTTACATCTTCGCAGGCCTCCGCATGCGCCGGAACGAAAAATGCGGCTTTAAGATACTTGACTTCTTCAAGCGTGTCGAGATATGCCTGCACGTCATATATAAAGCCGATGCGGTATTTTTCGAGTGTTGCACGGCTTGAAAGGCAGTCGGCAAGGAACACAACATTATCCGGCGTTCTGAAGCCGACCATTTCAAAACAGTGTCCCGGCAGAGGAATGATCTCAAAGCCCTCGGGAAGCTCGGCGGATGCAAGCTCGTCCGCATTCGACTCCTGTGCCATCAAGAACTTGTGCCGCAGCGCCTTCGGAGGAAAACCGCCGTAAAGAAGAGCCGGCTCGAGCAGCGTATGACGCGTGAAGTTGCGCTCTATGCCCGGAGCATAGACCTTGCATCCGGTCTGCGCCTGAAGATATTTGCAGCCGCCGATGTGGTCTGCGTGAGAATGGGTGCACAGTATCGCGCGCAGCGCCCAGCCGTTTTTGTCAAGTATCTGCCGTACCTTTCGGCCGGCCTCCTTGTCGTTTCCGCTGTCGATAAGATAAACGCCCTTATCCCTGTCGAGATAAAGTCCGATTTTGGCAGGACAGTTAACGTAATAAGTGTTGTTTAAAACCTGAATAAGCTCGTACATTGTATCACCTCATTTAACCGATACAGTTTATCATAAGTTCATTTTCCGGGCAATAAAAATCCTTGCAGAAATATTTAATTGTGCTATACTTACTTCTGTTCGTTTGGAACAATTTTGATTGAAACCGGGCGATAATATTGTTTGTAAATGAAAATGCCGATCTGTACAGGCACCTGACGTTCGCCTCCGTCGGCGGATTTTTCGGCGCGTATGCGATACTGTGCCGCAGCGGAATACTTGCCAGCGCGCAGACCATGAACCTGCTGGAGCTTACGCTCAATGCACTGCGCGGCGATGCAGTCGCGGTGCTGCTTCATCTGGGCGCGCTCGTGCTGTATGTCGCAGGCACGATGATGACGGTGCTCTTGCCGCACTTTTTCGGCGTTGATATGCGCCGTGCAGCGCCTGTTATCGACGCGCTTGCCTGCGTTGCGCTGTGCTTCATTCCGGCCGATGCGAATGTCATACTCGCGCTGTACCCGATATTCTTTGCGATGAGTGTGCAGTGGAGCACCTTTTCCGGCGCTAAGGGCTTTGTAAGCTCGACCATATTTTCCACCAACAACACAAAGCAGGCCTCGCTTGCCTTTGCGCAGTATATAACCGACGGCGACCGCGTGCATTTCAAAAAGGTGAAGTTTTATCTCTTCACGCTGCTTGCTTTCCACTTCGGCGCTGCGGTAGGCTTTTTTGCCGTCAAGCTCATGGGCGTCCAGGGCGCGTGGGTCAATATCATCCTCGCCGCCGCGGCCTATTCTATGGTCGTCTGCGAGGACAGATACTTAAGCCTCTGCGAGGACGAGAATAAACAAGAGGAAGTCGCATAACGCATAAAAAGACAGCTCCCAGTGGGGAGCTGTCTTTTGCGCTTTGTAAAGAAAGAAAAAACAATGACTTTTAACTAAAAATATCAAAAACGGGTGCGGCGTGGGAGAGCCGCACCCTAAACCTCCGTTTCCCCTGCCGGCGGATGATGAACCGTTCATCCGCCGGACACAGTAAATCGGGGGCAACACTGACTATTGCTTATACTATATCGTACTTCTTGAGCAGATCGACGACAACGTTGTTCGTCAGAGGCTCCTTGAGCAGGCCGAGGATCGGCATGATGGTCGGGAGCAGGAACTCTGCCGGCTTCTTGCCATCGAGCAGCTTGCTCGTTGCATAAAGCAGGTCACGGATATCATACACAGAGCCCCAGACCTCGGGAACGCCGCGGTCAACATTGCACAGCGTGTAGACCGCTTCCATGCCGGTACGGATCGAATACTCGGTGGTGAAAACGGTGTCGCGCGGCGTATCAGCAAACTGGCCGACGAACGCGAGGTTAACGGAACCGTCGGGAACAACCTTGGGACGGTCGCCCTCTGCTCTGGGCATGAAGAAGGTAGTTACATAAGGCATCATGCACGGAGTGGTGTTGCACTCATTGGTTGCAAGATCCATGATCTGATCCTCGGGAATGCCGATGTGATACAGCCACTCGGCCGCAAGCTCTATGCCGGTGCACTGGTACATGGGCTTTTTGATGAAGTCGCCTTCATCATCCCAGCAGTTGAGGCCGTAGACCCAGATCAGGCAATGATCTTCCGGCTGCTCCTGGAACTGACCCTGACGGTTGATGGTCCAGCTTACGAGCCAGCTTGAATCGCGGCAGGTGACGATGCCGCCGGTGACTACCTTACCGGACAGAGGATCGCGCTTGCATATCTTCTGGATAGCGTCGAGGATCTGCTTGTTTGCGGTATCGACGGTCCAGGATTCCCAAGAGGTCTCCTTGATGCCAGCGAAGAACTTCTCGGGACGGCCGAATGCCGGATCCTGAGCAGCGATCTTCTTCCACATCTCGATAGAGGGGCCTTCGCCGTTCTTGACGGTGACAACTGGTGCGTGGGTGTTATCGCCGTATGCCGATGCGTCGCCCTGGCAGCCGTTGGTGCAGATGACAAGATCATCCTCGGTCAGGTCGATGACCTTCTCTACGCCGCCCTGAGTGTACTCGATCTTCTTTGCGACCTTCTTCTCGGGGGTGCAGTCGCAGACGATATTGGTAACGGTCGTGTCATAAAGGATCTTGCCGCCGTGATCGGTGATGTACTTGCACATGGGCAGGATCATGGATTCATACTGATTATAGCGAGTGAAGCGCAGTGCGCTCAGATCGGGCAGACCGTCGATGTGGTGGATGTAGCGCTGCAGATACAGCTTCATCTCAAGTGCGGAATGCCATTTTTCAAACGCGAACATGGTCTGCCAGTAGGTCCAGAAGTTCGTTGCATAAAACTCATCGTCGAATATATCGTCGATCTTCTTGTCCTCAAGGGACTTGTTAGTGGACATGAACAGCTTCAACAGCTGGGTGGCGGCGCCGGGAGTCAGACCGTACTTTCTGTCGGTGTGCGCGTCCTGGCCCTGCTTTTCGGTGACGCGGCACAGGGAGAAGTTCGGGTCTTCCTTATTCAGATGATAGTACTCGGAGAAAACGGTCTCGCCGGGATTTACGATAGAGGGGATGGACTTGAACAGATCCCACATGCATTCAAAGTGGTTATCCATCTCGCGTCCACCGCGCATGATGAAGCCCTTGGTCGCATCGTAGATGCCGTCGCAGGAGCCGCCGGCGAGGGGCAGGTGCTCGAAAAGCGTGATGTGGTCGCCTGGCATCTGTGCGTCACGGATAAGGAAGCAGGCTGCGGCCAGACCCGCAAGGCCGGTGCCTACTATGTAGGCCGATTTCTTGTCGATGCCTTCCGGCTTCTTCGGTGTGGCAAATGCCTCGTAGTTACCGCTGCTGTAATACATTATGATTCCTCCTAAAAATTTTTATTATGTCTGCACATGGTGCAGTAAAGCACGTTTGGAATCTCAGCGTTTTATAACGGCTCTTATCGGGCATGCAAGGTAGCACGCTCCGCAGCCGATGCATCTGTTGTTGTCAATAATCAGAGGCTTTTTCGTAGCGTCGATGCAGCCGACGGGGCACCTTGAGTGGCAGCCGCCGCAGCCGACGCATTTTTCGCTGATAAAGTATGTATCCACAGTGTTGACCTTTCGATTTAAAACCACACCGGCGGCAGCTCCCTCTGCCGCCGGTGTGTAAGAGGGGAATAAGGTGCGAGAGACTATTTTACAGACCTGCTATTTTTTCAAGCGCCGCGCCGTCGAGAATATTTATCCTTCCGCGTCCGGTTCCGATAATGCCGAGGTCACGCAGCTTATCAAGCTCGCGGCTTATGACCACACGTGTCGTACCCAGGCTGTTTGCGATCTCCTCATGAGTCACAAAAACCGAATTTGTTTTCAGCTCGCGGCTTTTTTCAAGTAGCTCGCGCGCTATGCAGTGCCTCAGATCGTTAAACACGAAGTAAGAAATATTGTTAAGTATGGCCTGAGCGCTCTTTGCACAGGTTTCGTAAATAAAAAGCGCCATCTGCCACTCGTCATGCGCAACAACCGCCATATCAGGCCGCTGCAAATACGCTAGAGTAGTTTCGCCATCCGACTGGAGGCACGGTATCACGTCCGTTTCAAGGGCATTATCGACCGTCATTATGCTAAACGCATCGCCTTTTTTCAAATGGAACAGAGTCACCTCGCGTCCGGTGTCAGATGCGAGGTAAACTCTGAGGCCCCCTTCAAGGACAAACACGATGCCGTCCTTTTTCACCGTTTTGAAAACAACGTGCTCTCTCCTTTTATAGCTGCGGAAGATCGCGTTGTCTTGAAGCCTGCGCCTGTGCTTTTCGGCAAGCAGGCTCCAGCATGGAATGCACTCGCTTATGCTGTGCTTCATTTTATATCACTCCTGCATCAAATGTTTTTCTCCCACGGGCAGTAATGTTATAGGTACTAACATACGTGCCCAAAAAAATTTGTGCGGAAACGCTTTGTTCTATTTGTCTGAATTTTATCAAATCCTCAAAGCATTTCCGCATCTTTTGTTACTTAACTCGCGAAATATTTAGTCATATTTAAAATTCCGTATAAATTGCATAAACTCAAGTGTCGTTTTTTATGTAATTAGCTATAATTGCAGACGAGGTTCGCAGAGTTTCAACAGGGTCGATGGCGTATTTTGTACCATCATAGATGTTTGTTCCCGTGTAAGCGTTGACAAGTATCTGATAGATCATGTGGATATCAATATCCGGCCTGATCGAGCCGTCGGCGATCCCCTCGCGCAGGGCGATAAGCGCCGGGATGGGTATCTCCCTGTCGGTAAACTGCCAGAACACGTCGTTTATGTTCAGCTCGGTCTCGATGTTTTCTTCCATCGCGTAGCTGAGCATCTCGCGCGTGTAGGCGTACCACTTGGGAAACTCCGTGTAGGCGTTGGTGTATTCCTCCATGCAGGCAACGTATTTTTCAAAACCAGTTTGCAGGTTTTCGCTCCGCCGGGCGTAGCGCTCCATGAATTTTTCATAAAACTGCGCAAGCGCGTCGCGCCACGCGGCGATAACAAGGCCGTCCTTTGTGCCGAAATAGCGGTAGACCGACATTGGGGTAAGGCCGGCCTCCTTGGCAATGCGGTTAACGCTTGTTGCTGCCACACCTTCGTCGATGAACAGATCCTGCGCAATCTTCACGACGCGCATTTTGTTTTCGTCTCTTACTTTCCTGTTGGACATGCTCTGAGTATCTCCACTGCGGCGCGCGCAGCAGCGCCGGCGTCCTCCGTGTAAACATCCGCGCCGATCTCGTCGCAGAAGCTCTGGCTTATCGGCGCGCCGCCGATGAGGATTCTCACCTTTTGGCGTATGCCCTGTTCCTCAGCAAGCGAAACAACGCGGCGCATTTCGTTCATTGTCGTTGTCAGCAGCGATGAGCAGGCTATAATGCCGCAGTCATGCTCAACGGCGGTTTCGATAAACTGCTCGGCGGATACGTCGGTTCCGAGGTCATAGACCTCAATACCGCTGCCCTCCATCATGATCTTGACAAGGTTTTTGCCGATATCGTGCATATCTCCGCGCACGGTTCCGATAACGGCGCTTCCGACTGTCGCGCTCTCGCCGCCTTCACCGACCATGTGAGGCTTTAAAAGCTCTGTTGCCGCCGACATGCAGCGTGCTGCGATCAGCATCTCCGGAACGAAAACGCGGTTTGCCGAAAAATCGTCGCCGAGCTTGTTCATGCCCTTAACAAGGCCGTCGGAGAGTATCTCCTGCGCGGCAAAGCCCTCGTCGAGTGCCTGACTGCACAGGGCAAGCAGCTTCTTCTGCTGGCCGCGGCACAGCGCTGCGCTTATGCGGTCAAGCAGGTCATCGCCCGGCTCTTCCTCGGACACGGGCTTTGCCTCTTCGACGGCGCTCGCAGCCTTATCGCCGAGCACACGGCGCGGTACCGGCGGCAGATTGAACGACGGCGCGTGAAGCTTTGCGTTGTATTCGTCTATCGCCTGATTTATATATTGATCGACATGGCCGAACACTGTGCCCGGAACGCCGTAGGTTATCGACGGGATAAAATGTCCGCCCGGGCAGCAGGTGCTCAGCGTTTTTCTTGCGTAAGTGAGTATATCCTCGCCGCTTATATCCTGCCTGTCTATGGCGGCTCCCATGCCGCCCATGAGGACGAGCTTTCCGTTAAGATGGCGCTGCAATGCCGGGATATCGTTTTCCGGCAGGGTGCCCTGCCAGACCTGAATGCCGATCTCGGCCATATCGTCAACTATCGGCACAAGATACGAGTCGGCATGGTGCACGGCAATGCAGCCGCGCGAGCGGATATAGCCGTAAAAGCGGCGGTAAGGCTCCTTGAAGAATTCGCGCCACATATCCGGCTTCATAAACAGCGCATCCTTCGTGCCCCAGTCGTCGTGCGAGAAGATAACGTCCGGCTGCAAATTGTCGATGAACATTTTCACATAGCGCAGGCGGTACTCGGTTATATATTCGATAAGCTCGTGCATCTCGCCCGGATGCTCATAGAGGTTGGTGAGCGTCGGCTCAAAGCCCATGAGGAAATGGCACTGCTCGAATATGCCCGTGCCCATAAATCCGGCGACGAGCTGCTCATCTCCTGCCGCCTCGCGTGCTTTTTTGCGGCATTCTTCCCAGCCCTCCGTGCAGGCGCTTTCGATATCCGGCGCATGCACCGTTTCGTGCCAGCGCGTTATATCACGGCACACCGCCATGTCGCCGTGGTTAAGCGGCATTGCGCCCGGTGCATCCTCCGGGAAGCTTATGGTCGTTCCCCAACGGTCAACGCTGACGGTTCCGCGCTTGCGGTTGCCTCGCAGATATACGTTTATGGGGTCATACAGGCACATATGCAGCGCCTCATATTGTTTCAGCTGACGCTCGGGCTGAGCGTCGGGCTTGAGCATTTCAAGAAAGATCTCTTTCGCAGTCTGCATAACATTCACTCCTCAGAATACAGAAGGCACGAGGTGTAAGTCATCGTGCGCGCTCCGTAGTTGTATCCAAGTCCCGAACGGGAGCATACATTGCTTACAAACAGGCCGAAGGCTTCCATTGACGACAGGCGTTTTGACGGGTATCGGCACGGCTTGTCCGGATATGTGCACCGTGCGCATATCGTGCACGAGCCTGCCGTGAGCGGAAGGCAATCGGGATGCAGCATTCTCGCCTGTCTGGCGAAATTCAAAAACGCGCGCTTGTGCGCTTTGGCGGTGCTTTGCATGCCTTCATAGTCAAACTCGTCGGCAAGCTCGCCCGTTGTCTGCACAATAAGGCACTTATTATACTGCGCTATGCGGCGCTTTGCATACTCTATGCTGCCGCAGGCCGGCGGACACGACCAGTTTGTGTTCCACTGTCCGCATCTGTCGGCAGAACACATTTTGCGCACTTCCTCCAGCGGCTCAAGCGCCGACATATCGGCGAAGCCGATATGCGAAAATCCGTTTTCACGCGCAAGAGTAAGAATATCCGTCATATGATCTCAGCCTCTTGACAAAGCACAAGCTTTGTATGTAATATGTTATATTATATTAAGGGGTGATGTTCGTGTCAAGCGTTCGGGTGCTGCTGGGCGGCAAAAGTTTTGACATTAAAACCGAAGACGGCGAAACGCTGCTGAGCGCTTTGCGAAGATCGGGTTTTACCCTCCCGGCCGCGTGCGGCGGCAGAGGCAAATGCGGCAAATGCCGCGTCGGCGTAAACTCCGTTTCGCGCCTTGCCTGCCGCGTTGTTCCCAATGACGGCGACGTGGTCACGCTGCCCGAAAAATCCGGCGGCAGAATACTCACGCAGACGCCGGAGATAGTCTCCTGCGTCGGTAAAATGAGCGGACTTGCCGCTGCGGTCGATCTCGGCACAACGACGGTGGCCGTGCGGATTTACGAGCTTGCAGACGGACGCGAGGAAAGGACTCTCAGCGCATGGAACGCTCAGGCGGCCTACGGCGGCGATGTGATAAGCCGCATTCAATATACTATGGAGGCCCCCAACGGGCTGAATGAGCTTTCGCGCATCATCCGCGCGCAGGTCGAAGATATGATAAGCCGCGCGCTCGAGGACTGCGGAAGAAAAAAGTCGGAGCTTCGGCACACCGTCCTTGCCGGCAACACCGTTATGCAGCACATATTCGCATCTCTCCCGGTCGAGGGCATAGCGCGCGCTCCGTTCAAACCCGAAACACTTTTTGAGAATGATCGCAGCGACTCGCTCCTCGGCGCGCCCCTGCACTATGCGCCCTGCGTTGCAGGCTATGTCGGCGGCGATATCACCGCCGGGCTGCTCTCATCCGGGCTATATAAAAATCCGGGGCGCAGTCTGTTTCTCGATATCGGCACGAACGGTGAGATGGCGCTCGGCGGAAGCGAAGGCTTTGCATGCTGCGCCGTAGCTTCGGGACCTGCGTTTGAGGGAGCCGGAATAAGCTGCGGAATGGCGGCGGTTGACGGAGCCGTAAGCCATGTTCGCTGCGACGGCGGATTTTTGTACGACGTCATAGGCGGAAAGGCAGCCTGCGGTCTGTGCGGCTCAGGGCTTATCGACCTTGCCGCCGCACTGACGGGAACAGGCTGCATCGACGAGGGCGGCAGACTTCTTTCACCTGAGGAAGCTCCAGAAAAAATGCGCAGATATCTCACGCGCGACGAAAACGGCAACGGCATTTTTCACTTGACGCGCGAGGTTTATCTCACCGCACAAGACGTGCGCAATCTTCAGCTTGCAAAGGCCGCTGTCGCGGCAGGGATAGACGTTCTGCTCGCGGCAAAGGGAATGAAAAGCTCCGATATTGACGGTCTGTATCTTGCAGGCGGCTTCGGAAGCTATGTCGATACGGAAAGCGCGATGAAGATCGGCATGCTGCCGCGCGTTGAGAAGGATAAGCTGCACAGTATTGGAAACACAGCCCTTGCCGGGGCGGCAATGATGGCGCTTGCACCGGAAAAGCGCGGCGCGGTGCGGCAGCTCGCGCATGATTGCAGCTATATAGAGCTGTCCGGACGCGCGGATTTTGCCGCGGCATTCGCCGAAAACATGTCTTTTTAAACTCATTACGGAGGTTTTTAATATGGAGATCCGTTTTCCTCTTATTCTTGACGGCGCAACAGGCACCGAGCTGCAAAAGCGCGGCTACATGGGCGATGTCAGCGCCGAGCAGTGGGTGCTCGAGCATCCCGAGAGCATTCTTGATATTCAAAAAAGCTATGTTGCATCCGGCAGCAACGTTTTGTATTCGCCGAGTTTCGGCGCAAACAGGAGAAAGCTTGAAGAGCACGGCATTTTTAACAAAACCGGCGAATATAACCGCCGCCTTGCCGCGCTGTCCAAGGAAGCCGCCGGCGGCAAAGCGTGGGTCGCCGGAGACATTTCGCCGACAGGTATGTTCTTAAGTCCGCTCGGCGAGGCTTCGTTTGAGGAGCTTGTGGATATCTACACCGAGCAGGCCGCCGGTCTTGAAGAGGCAGGGGTAGATCTTTTCGTTATAGAAACAATGATGACGCTTTCCGACGCGCGTGCGGCGGTTTTGGCGGTTCGCAGTGTGAGCGATAAGCCCATTTTTGTGACCTTCACCTGCGACGAGAGCGGACGCAGCCTGTCCGGAACCGACGTCACTGCGGCGCTGACCGTTTTGCAGGGCATGGGCATAAGCGCTTTCGGCCTTAACTGCTCGGCAGGTCCGGAGCAGATGCTCGTGCATCTCAGGCGCCTGCGCGAATTTGCGCGCGTTCCGCTCATAGCCAAGCCCAATGCCGGTATGCCGCAGATAGTTGACGGCAAGACCGTTTACGATTGTCCGCCCGATGAGTTTGTCGCTCTTGTCGGTGAGATGCTCGATGCCGGCGTTGCCGTGTTCGGCGGCTGCTGCGGAACTACGAGGGGGCACATCTCAGCGCTCTCCAAGGCTCTGGACGGAGCAAAGTTTGTCCGCCCGGCTCCCGAACACGGAGATATGCTCCCGGCCTCTACTGAGAAAGAGCCGATGTATCTTCCTGTCGATGCAAAGCACGGCAAGGTGCTTTCCGTAACGAGCGAGCTTGAGGACTCTCTCGCCGATGCACTTGACTCGGATGACGCGATGATCGCAATCAGGCTTTCCGGCTGGGATGATGTCGATGCATTTGCCGACTGTCAGTACATGATAAATAAGCCCCTGTGCATAGTCTGCGACGATGCCGATGTGCTTGAGTCCGCTCTGCGCGTGTATCAGGGCCGCGCCTTGTACGAGGGCGCGCTCGATGAAAGCGCGCTGCTTCCCCTGTGTGACAAATATGGGCTGATAATCTGATTATATCCATTGCCTCCGCAATTTTCTAATTTGTTCTTGCGTTCTTGTTTAATACAATGTATAATATGCCCAAACTTGTTTGGAGGATATATGTTATGAGCTTTGGTCAGGCAATATCAAGCGTATTCAAAAACTACGCGAATTTTAACGGCAGAGCGCGCCGCAGCGAGTTCTGGTTCTTTGAGCTTTTCACGCTCATTATCAGCGCTGTTGTAAATCTCATTGATTACCTTATCACCGGAGGTGCGGATGTTTATACCTTTGTGGACATCATCTACGGTCTGTTTTCGCTCGCGATCCTCGTTCCGTCTCTGGCGGTAGCCTGGCGCAGACTGCACGATATAGGCAAGTCCGGCGCTTACTGGCTGTTTATTTTCATTCCCCTTGTCGGCTGGATATTCCTGCTCGCATGGTTTGTTAAAGACAGTGACCTTGGCGAAAACCGCTTCGGACCGAGTCCCAAAGCCGCATCGGCTTCACCTGAAGTATAATAACATATGCAAAGACCTCCGGCATTGCCGGAGGTCTTTGCATAAGTCATATAGCCTATAGATATTACAGGCCGCCTGCGATGGGCGACTTTTTCTATATCATCGCTATGCCTTTTGTCATGAGGATCAGGCCGAGGGTCACGATGAGGACGGTACCTGATTTGAGAATATACTTATTGTACTTGGCAGGAATAAGCGTGCCGAATGTGCCGAATAGGAGCATAACGGCGCAGGTGCCAAGCCCAAAGGCAAACATGCTTTCGGCACCCTTCAAGGCCGAGCCGGAAGCGGCGGCAAAAAGCCACATGCTGGCCAGTGCACCGCAGGGCATAAGCCCCGTAAGCAGCCCGATCACCAGCGGACGGCTGCCTTTGAACCGGCACGGCTTTGCAAGACCCGGACTTAGCCTGCGCAGAAACGGAACGCCCCACATCATAAGCCCGACTATAACAACAAGGCCGCCGCAGATCGTAAATAGCATGCTCTTAAACTGCGCATCGTATGTGATAACGGTGCCGAGCGCGCCGAACAAGGCACCCAAAGCCGTGTAGCTGAGCAGCCTGCCGGCATTGTAGGCAACGGCGTTTTTCTGCGTCAGCATAATTCCGCCGCACATACCGATGCAGTGAACGCCGGTCAGAAGTCCGATGACGAACAAAACGCCTGCTCCTGCGCCGGCCTCCGCCTGCGGTACCTTGACAAGTCCGGTCAGCCACGGCAGGGCAAAATACAAAACAATAACGCATGCAGCGCCGATCATGTCGGATATAAGTCCGCTTTTGCCGCTTCCTACGGGATAACCGATATCGGAAAGCGCAGATTTTATCTCGCCGGGCGTTATAATGTCCGGGTCGTACTGCGCAGTGACGCTGCTTTTGCGATAGCTTGCGCGGCAGGATAAAACGCCGCGGCGATGCGTTATCTTCTGCGCGATCTCATCCTCGCACTGCGGACATATCATGCCATCTACTTTTTCTGAAAAAACTTCACTTCTCAATATTCTTCAACCTCAGAGAATTAAGTAAAACACCGTTTGAACTAAGCGACATTGCCGCCGCGGCTATCGACGGATTCACGATACCGGCAGCGGCTATCGGAATGCATATAAGATTATATGCAACCGACCAGATTAGATTTTGCCGGATGATCTTCATAGTGCCCTTTGAAAGTCGGAATATCAGCGGCACCGCGCAGATGCTGCCGCCGGCGATCATGACGTCGGCAGAGTCTATTGCGATATCCGTTCCGCTTCCGACGGCAATACCGATATCGGCGCAGACGAGAGCAGGGGAGTCGTTGATCCCGTCGCCGACCATGGCGACATGCCGCCCCTCGGCCTGAAGCTTTTTGACCGCATCGGCCTTGCCCGAGGGCTTGACCTCCCAGATGACGTTTTCAATGCCGAGAAGCCCGGCAACGCGCTTTGCCTTTTCTTCCTTGTCACCGCTTATCATCCAGACGTCGATGCCTGAGGCTTTGAGCTTTTCTACCGCGTCCTTTGCGTCGGAACGAATGATCTCGCCGTCGTCGGCCATGCCGCAGGTCAGGGTGCCGGTTTTGTCGAAAATAACGGTGTCGGTCTTATAGGCTCGCTCAAGCTGCTCGCCGCCGCGGAAAAGAATGCCCAGTTCCGCCGCGCGTCCGGAGCCTGTCATGATCGCCGTGGGCGTCGCAAGGCCGAGCGCGCACGGGCAGGCAATGACAAGCGTGGCGCACACGCAGTTTACCGCCTGCGCAAGGTTACCCTTATCCGCGAAAAAGTACCAGCGGCAGAACACCGCCGCGGCGATGATCACGACAATGGGAACAAACACGGTGGCGATCCTATCGGCAAGCCTTGCGATCGGCGCTTTTTCGCTTTGCGCATTGCTTACGATGTCGATTATCTGCTGAAGCATTGTTGTTTTGCCGATGCTGCCGCATGAGAGCAGCACCTGCCCGTCGCGGCATAGCGTTCCGCAATACAGTGTATCGCCCGGCTGCTTTCGTATCAGCTCGCTTTCTCCGGTCAGCATGGATTCATCGGCAAAGCACTCACCGTCGGAGATAACGCCGTCTATCGGAATATGGTCGCCTGAGCGTATAACGATGCTGTCCGACGGCAGAATTTCGTTCAGGCCAACCTCAAGCTCGGTGCTGCCGCGGAGTATGTGCGCCGTTTCGGGCTGGAGGCTTATAAGCCTGCGTATGGCGGCCGAGGCCTCGTAGCGCGACGTTGTCTCCATGTATTTTCCGAACAGGATAAGCGACAGCAGCACGCACTCGGAAAGAAAATAAAGCTTCGTGTTGTGGTACACCGTAAATGTTATGTACGCAGAGTAAACGTATATTATTGTCGTTGACAGCGCAACGAGAAAGTCCATGCCGAGGATCTTTTGCCTCAGCGCCCTGTAAGCGCCTTTGTAGAAATACATTCCCGGCCAGAACTGAACAACCGTGGCCAGCAAAAACTGAATAAGCGGCCGCAGACTCCACATAAGCGGCATGGTGAAAAGGACGCTTATGCAAAGCGTCCTTAAAAGCACCAGCCTGCCGTGTGCCTCGCTCTCTTCGTCACCGCAGGCAGGGCAGGATACATACAGACCGTTATTTTGCTGCATTTTTAAGCTTCCTGTACTCTTTGAAGCATATTGCCGAGCAGGGCAGGCAGAACACGGGAATGTGGAACAAAAGCACCCAGCTGAGCCAATCGACGCCCTGATAGAAAACACCGCCATAGGTGATGCCCTTTATAAGATCAAAATAGGAAAAATTCCATACGCCCCAGTTGCCGGTGAACGAGCCGCACAGGTGAATGATAAGAAACGATGCCGTAGTGAAAACTCCGGCGATTGCGCCGACAAGCGTTGCCGAGGCTCTTGCGCTTCTTGCAAGAAACAGCGTGACCACCGGCAGCACATACACAGTCAGATTCAGTGCCCAAAGCGACAGGGGAATGGTGTAGCCCCAGTTATAAGCCTGGCGGATGTGATCTCCGTCGTGTATGAGTATCGCAATGAGCATAATCACGGTGCAGACGGTAAGTGTTTTGATAAGCTTTTTATCAAGCTTTGTGTCAAGCAGCTTGACGGCTTTGGCCTCTTTTTCTGACATGTCTGTTCTCCTCCTAAATCGTGGTGCATCAAAATTGACCACTTGGTAAATTTAAATTAGCACGATTTTGCGGACATGTCAACAATTTTATTGACCACTCGGTAAACTTACGCCAAATATATGTCTTTGCCGGTGCAAGGGCATTTTAACCTCTGTTTAACAATCGTTTATATTAGTTTTCACAGGCTCCTTTACAATGGCACTGTTCATTGAAAGAAGCCTGTTTTTTTACGTAAGGTGAGCGAAATGAAAACCAGAGATCATTTTGTTTTGGGTCAATATTTAATTAATAACTGCGCTGCGCCGATGCTGCGGCGCCATCGAAAAGCGTTTCTGCTCGGCTGTATCGAGCTGGACTTCAATATTTTCAGCTATCTTCGCGGAATGCGGCGATATAAAAAGTTTCATGGGCATAACGCGGAGAACTCTTTCATGTTCCTCGTGCACTGCGCTGACGTTTTCGACGAGAATGCGCCGCGCTCGGCGTGGGATTATTTCCGCCTCGGAACCGCGATCCACTATATTGCCGACGCATTTACGGCTTCGCACAACGGATTTTGGACAGGCAGCCTATTGGAGCACAGCGCCTATGAAACGGCGCTGCACCGTGAGTTCAAAGCAATGCTGGAGTCGGCTTGCCCGGAGCAGATCCCGAGGCGGGAGTATGCGCCGCTTCACAGAGTCTACCGAACCGAGAAGCACAATGTGGAAATTGACTTTCGGTATATCCTGACGGTGTGCCTGCCGGTGATGCAAAAATATGTTCTCGGAGCAGCGGAGCAGGAGGAAGCTTATGATGCAAGCTTTAATTACGGCCGTCCGGCATAATAACCGCCTGCCGCGCAGTAAGGAGGCGGCAGCGTGAATCGTTATCAGACTCTTGCCGCGAACACCGCTCTCATGAGCATCGGAACATTCGGCTCGAAGCTGCTGGTGTTTCTCATGGTGCGGTTTTACACAGGCTACCTTACTCCGGCGGAATACGGAACGGCAGACCTTATTACGCAGACGGCAAACCTGCTTATCCCTCTGGTGTCGCTGGATATCACCGACGGTGTGTTTCGCTTTGCCGCCGACCGGAACAGCGGCCGGGCAGATGTTTTTTCGGTTGGTTTTCGCATTATAACGATCGGCTCGCTGCTGATGCTGGCGACTCTGGCGCTTGCGAAGGATGTCCCGACCGTTCACAGCTACGGACTTCTGCTTGCGACATTTGTTATTGCGTCCTGCTATCATGCGCTTTGCGCCCACTTTGTTCGTGCAAAGGGAAATACCGCGCTGTTTGCCGTGCAGGGCCTTTTCAACACGGCGCTGTTTATCGGGCTGAACATTCTGTTCTTGTCGGTGTTTAACTGGGGCATACGCGGCTATGTGCTTTCAACGACCGTCGCAAACGTGATCACGACCGTGTTTCTCGTTTGGAAGGAGCGGCTGTGGCGGTATTTGCGGTTTGAGCGTAAGCGCGACTTGCAGCGCAGCATGCTGCGCTACTGCATCCCGCTGATACCGGCGGCAATCTTCTGGTGGATCATGGGCGTTTCGGACAGATATATGGTTAACTGGTTTCTTGGCAGCGACGCAAATGGTATCTATGCCGTGGCGTATAAAATACCGACTATACTTACTATCCTTGCCGCGGTGTTCATGGATGCGTGGCAGCTGTCCGCCATTGCCGAGCGACCGGCGCTGAAAAAACTCGGTGCGGCGCCGTTTGCCTTGCTCGGCATAGCGATAGCAAACGGGCCTGCCGGACTCAGCACGCCGCTGCCGCCGCTGGATCTTGCTTCATTCCAGATCCCGGCGTTCCTGCTGGGCGTTGTGATACTGCTTGGACTTGAGCTTTTGAAGAAAGCAATGCAGCACGGCGCGCAGCGGACAAGCGTTGTGAAGCCGTAAAGGAGGGATGCGCCATGAGTCTCGATTGGGGCATTCTGCAATGGATACAAAGCACGCTGGTATGTCCGGCACTGGACATTCTGATGTCGAATATAACGGCGCTCGGCAATGCCGGTGCGATATGGCTGCTGGCGGCCGTTGTTCTTATCATCACAAAAAATACCGCAGACAGGGGCTATTTCTCCTGCTCGGCCTGGCCGCGAGCGTCCTTGTCGGAAACGTGCTGCTGAAAAACATTGTTGCCCGGCCTCGCCCGTGCCGGATCGATGCAAGCGTGCCGCTGCTTATAGCAAATCCAACCGACTATTCATTCCCGTCCGGGCATACGCTCTCGTCGGTCATAAGTGCAGTGATACTGGCGAAAACCGACCGGCGGTTTGGATATGCGGCCATTCCTTTGGCAGTGCTGATAGCGTTCTCTCGGCTGTATCTGTATGTTCATTTTCCGAGCGATGTTCTTGTGGCGGCAGTGCTGGGGATTATTATCGGTCATCTTATATTCCGTTTTGGAGACTCGCTGCTCAATAAGCTGAAAGCGCCGCGTCTGCGTGCAAAATCATAATAGAAATTAGAAAAACTCCGAACGTAATCGTTCGGAGTTTTTTTGGAGGCGTCACCCGGATTTGAACCGGGGAATCGCGGATTTGCAGTCCGCTGCCTTACCACTTGGCTATGACGCCATATTAGTTTGCAGGCTTTTTTTAACGCAGCCTGCAAACGTTTTTTGGAGCGGGCAACGAGACTCGAACTCGCTACCTCCACCTTGGCAAGGTGGCGCTCTACCGGATGAGCTATGCCCGCAAATGGTGCCTCCGGTCGGAGTTGAACCAACGACACGCGGATTTTCAGTCCGCTGCTCTACCTACTGAGCTACAGAGGCGTATGCTGATAAAATGGTGGGAACAACTGGACTCGAACCAGTGACCCCCTGCTTGTAAGGCAGGTGCTCTAACCAGCTGAGCTATGCTCCCTCATCAGCGGCTTGTTTATTATACTAAAGCTGACCCGAATTGTCAACAACAATTTTGCGTTTTTTAATCGTTTTTTGACTGCTCGAGAAGATCGGAAATGTCGTCAGGAGTGAAAGTGTATACCGTATCGCAGAACTGGCAGCTGACGTCAACGTCCTTGCCTTCGTTGACCATGCTCTCAAGCTCATCCTTGCCGATGCCGAGGATGGCGCTTGCAACGCGCTCGCGGCTGCATTTGCAGCGATAGCCGATCTCATCCTCGCCGACGATGTGATGCTCAAGCCCTTTGAGAACCTGCTCGAACACCGCTTCGAGCCCGTCCTCGGCGAGTATGGTCGTCAGTGCGTCCATCATGGTGATGTTTTCTTCCAGCTTGTCTATAAGCTCATCCGGTGCACCGGGCATGAGCTGTACGATGAAGCCGCCGGCGGATTTTATGCTCAGGTCGGTGTCAACAAGAACGCCGAGACCGCAGGCTGCCGGTATCTGCTCGCTTTCGAGCATGTAGGCCGTAAGATCCTCGGCTATCTCGCCGGAAACAAGCTGCGTTGAGCCGATGTACGGCTCTTTGAGGCCTATGTCGCGGCTTACGGTTATCATGCCGTCGCGCCCGACGGCTCCGCCGACGTTGAGCTTGCCGTCCTCTCGAAGAGGAAGCTCGACCGAGGGATTTGTCACATAGCCGCGCACAAAGCCTGCGCTGTCGGAAACGGCGATGACGCTGCCGATCGGGCCGCCGCCGTTTATGCGTATGGTCAGGCTGCCGTCGTCCTCCTTCATCATGTTGCCGAGCATGGATGCTGCGCACAGCGTCCTGCCGAGGGCTGCCGCTGTAGTGGGTGTGCAGCCGTGGATATCCTTTGCACGCTGCACCGTGTCTTTCGCGCTGACTGCCGACATTTTAATAAAGCCGTCACCGGCTGTTGCTCTGAGAATCCTGTCCATTGTGTTACCTCAATAAATGCTTGTGTTTTTTGCCGATATGAACATTCTGCCCCTGTCGCCCTGCGGACAGTCGGAGAAAAACTCAACCTGCTCAAAGCCCGATTTTTCAAGCATGGCTTTGAGCGTCTCGGGCGAGTGGGCGTATTCAACGTGCTCCTCGCATTCGCGCTGCCACAGCTTGCCGCGCCGGGAGAACAGATCCATTCCGTATAGAAGCGTGTTGTCCTCCTCGGAGAAATCCGCGCGCCAGAGGCAGAGCACGTCGTCTGTTTCGTCCACAAAAATTTCGCCGTCGAGCGCTCTGAAGCTCTCCGGCGTTTTGATATCGAATATAAAAAGCCCATACGGCCGCACAAAAAGATGCAGTCGGTCAAAAACACGGCCGAGCTTATCGGAAGGGATGTAGTTTATCCCGTCGAGCGAGCAGTAAGCCGCGTCCACCGTGCCGTAAAGATCAAGCTCGCATGCGTCCTGACACAGATACAGCGGCGCAATCTCGGCATCCGATGCCTTGCCGGAGGCCTGCATGAGCATATCCGCCGACGCATCGACTGCGATCATTTCGTATCCGCGGTGCGCCATGAGCGCTGTGAGAGTACCCGTGCCGCAGCAGAGGTCAAGAAGCGTTTTAAACTCGCCGCCGTCAATATTAAACCGTGCCTCGTAGAAGTCGGCAAACTCGCCGTAGGGGATATCGCCGGTGAGCGTATCGTACCACAGCGACAGCGGCCCGTAGGAGGAAGCCATCAGTCCTCTTCCTTCTGCTCTGCAAGGCGCTCGAACACGATCTCGTATCCGTCCTTGCCGTATTGCAGCGAGCGGTTAACGCGGCTTATCGTTGCGCTGGAAGCGCCGGTCTCTGCCAGAATATCGTTATAGATCATACCCTTGGAAAGGCACACCGCAACCTGATAGCGCTGCTCCATTGCCTGAATCTCGGTAACGGTGCACAGATCGTCGAAAAAGTCCATGCACTCCTCGACCGTCTTGAGCGTCAGTATTGCCTTATACATATCCAGATTGCGGGGTTTTCTGTTAAGCTTGTTCATCAAATAACCTCCTTCGGTCATACATATGCATTTTACATCAACACATCACAATTGTAAAGTGCTAATGCCTTGAATTGAATTCATAGTGCCTGAATGAATTTGCTGCTTTAAATGCCGTAAGATTACTATTGATTAAAATTGATAAATGTAATAGAATAAGATTAAGCTGACGAGAGTCGAACGCATATCGGTTTTGACGGGCAGATTTCCGCCCAT
>ERZ824488.1240-NODE-1240-length-29013-cov-6.303336_pt1 | contig 29013 bp, 36 predicted proteins | sample MGYA00519936_ERZ824488 | MGnify/ENA primary metagenome ERZ824488 (study PRJEB31778, sample SAMEA3449153) | human gut metagenome | biome: human gut; feature: human-associated habitat; material: faeces | place: United Kingdom | collected 2010/2012 ... | reverse complement strand
GAGTAGCATTACAAAAATCACAGATAATCTCTAATCTTTTTCTTAAAGACTCCTCCATATCAATTTCTTGTTTGATTACATTAATCATAAGCACCAACCTTTCTTCTAGGTTGATTTTTTCATAAAAACGAAAAAATCAATCATTTCTGATTGATTCCTATATCAAAAGTTCGAAAAGTTCGAACAGATTTCCCAATGGTGCCTGTGGCCGGACTCGAACCGGCACGGATTACTCCACTGGATTTTGAGTCCAGCGTGTCTACCAATTTCACCACACAGGCAAAAAGCAAACTATAATTGCTCAATTTTTTCCTCTTCATCATACTTAGATTCATATAAATCAATCTCAGTATCATCAAACTTAATATCATCTATTCTAGGAAGACTATCTTTAGAATCAAGTCCAAAATAATCTAAAAATTGAGATGTAATCCCATACAAAATAGGCCTTCCAGCTTTATCACTTCTACCAACTTCTTTAATAAAATCTTTAGCCACTAAATTTCTTATTATTTGAGTAGAATTAACCCCTCGAAGTTCATCAACTTGACTACGGGTTATAGGTTCATTATACGCAATTATTGCTAAAGTTTCAAGTGCTGATTGTGATAAACTTTTCATATTTGAAATTTCTGATAACTTACTATAATATTCTTTATGTTCATTCTTAGTAGTAAGCTTATATAATCCTCCAAGTACTTGAATAGTTATTCCTCTGTCACTACTTTGATATTCCTCTTTCAATTTCTCAATAAGGTCTAATGCCTCATCCTTAGAAACACTTAATATATTACAAATATCTTCTAAAGACAAACCTTCTTCTCCTACTAAAAAAAGTAACCCCTCTAAAACTGCTATCATTATGCCACCTCACAATATATTTTATCAAAATTATTTTCTTGTTTTATAACTAACTCCCTTAATTTAGCCATCTCTAAAATAGATAAAAAAGTAACTACTACATAAGGTTTAGAAAACTCTTCAAAAAGATCAAAAAACTCTACTCTTTTTTTATCCTGTAAAATTCTCTTAATTGTCTTACTTCTATCAGCTACTGAAATCTCTTTAGTTGTAACTTTCGTATTAAGAGGTTTTTGATAATTCTTTCTTTCTAAATACTTTTTAAAAGCCCCGACTAAATCTTCCAAAGTTATATCATCATTAAGTATTATCTCATCAGGTTTATAATCTCTTAAACTTGAAGGAGCCTTAGTATATATATCCCCTCTTCTCTCTTCCAAAATTTTAAGAGTACTAGTAACATCTTTATACTGTTTATACTCTAAAAGTCTATTAATTAAACTTTCCTTAGCCTCAATAAATTCTTCACTTTCTTCTTCCTCATCACTAACCTTAGGAAGCAAAGTTTTAGATTTTAAATACATAAGTTCTGCTGCTATTACTAAATATTCTGAAGCAATTTGTAAATTAAGTTTTTCCATACTATCCAAATAACTTAAATATTGATCCGTAAGTAAAGCTATTTTTATATCCATTATATCCATCTCAGCTTCTTTAATAAGATGAAGAAGCAAATCAAGTGGACCCTCGAATTCATTTATTTTAAATTTATATTTCATACCATCACCATCATACTACTAATTATTATAACAAATTTTATAAAAAAGAAAAAGACCTTAACTTTTAGGTCTAAAAATAAGGGCAAATAAAAAACTAAACACAATAGCACTAGTAATTCCCGTTGCAGTCATATCAAACATTCCCATAGCTATTCCTAAAAATCCTGAATCCTGAGCCTCCATAAGTCCAGCATGAATCAAAGAATGTCCAAAACTTGTAATAGGAAGAAGAGCTCCTCCTCCTACTACTTCAATTATTTTATCATAAATATCAAAAACATCTAAAAACGCTCCTACAACTACAAAAATACTAGTAACATGTCCTGCTGATAATTTAGTATTATCAATAATAGCTTGCGCAATAAGACATAAAGCCCCGCAAAACAGAAATGACAAAACATACATCATTTTACTACCTCCATACTAACAGCATGAGCTATTCCTAAAATATTTTCTTTCTGATAAAGAAAAGTTGGAGAAAATAAAGCCCCCGTAGTTACCATTAAAACTTTATTTAATTTTTTATTTTTTAACATATTATAAATATATCCATAATTTACTAAACAACTACAAACCGGTCCACTTCCCCCAGCAGTAATTTCTTTCTGATTTTCTAAATCATATAACATCGCACCACAATCGTTATAATTTTCTAAAGTAATGTTATATTTTTGTTTCATATAATCCTTAAGTATTTCTTTTCCATAAATTCCTAAATCACCAGTTAAAATAAGATCATAATAATCAGGAGTAATTTCTAAATTTTTTAAATGATTAAAAATAGTATCCGCAGCAGCCGGAGCCATAACAGCTCCCATATTATTTGGATCGTTTTGTTTTAAATCAACAATTCTTCCTACTGTAAAACCAGAGATTTTAACATCACTCTTTTCATTAGTAAGCATAATAGCACCCGCGCCAGTCGAAGTAAAAGTCGCAGTCTTAGGTTTAGTATAACCATATTCAATAGGATTTCTAAATTGCTTTTCACTAGCCAAATTATGAGAACTAGTAAAACAAATAGCACTAGATATATAATTATTTTCTAAAAAAGAAGAAGCCACTATAATACTTTCCATACTAGTTGCACAAGCACTAAAAACTCCTAAAAAAGGTCTATTATAATAAGCTGCCCCATAACTAGTCGCACAAATTTGATTTAATAAATCCCCACCTACTAAAAGATCTATTTCTTCTTTTTTTAACTTAGTCTTTTTTAAAATTATCTTAAGCACATCTTTATTCATTTTAACTTCTGAAAGCTCAACAGACTTATCAATTGTAAAATCATCATAACTCTTATCAAAATATTCTCCTAAATTACCTTCTTTTTCTAAACGTCCTGCTACTAAAGCAGTATCTTTTACATAAACATTATTAAATTTCCCTGTCATTTTAACCTCCAAATAAAATATACCTGATAAGTCCAAAAATATAAGCTGCTACTACACCATACAAAATAACTGAACCTGCTAATTTAAATACATTAGAGCCAAATCCATAAACTGGCCCTTCTTTTTTATAATCTAAAATTGCACTTTGCATTGAATGAGCAAATCCTGTAATAGGAATTATAAATCCCATTTTCCCCTTTTTTACCAAATCATCAAATACTCCAAGTGCCGTCAAAAGACAAGCTAAAAATATAAAAGTAACTAACATATAAGTACCAGCATCTTTATTAGGAAGATGAAATGCATAAGAATAAACATCTATTAAAAAATTCCCAAGTAATCCTAAAAAACCTCCAGTTAAAAATGCTGCTAAAAGATTTTTACCCTTATTTTCCTTAGGAGTATGTTTCAAAATAAGTTTTTGATATTTTTTATTTTCCATATATTGCCTCCAATTATATTATGGAAAAGTTTTATTATTTTATACAAAAACAAGGCTACTTAAGCCTTGTTCTAAGTTTTGTTAAAATTTGTTTTTCACACCGTGATACTTTAACTTGATTAATTCCTAATTCTTTTGATACCTCACTTTGCGATAATCCTTCATTATATCTTTTAGTTATAAGTTCTCTATCAAATTCATTTAATTTATCAAGTTCTGTTTTAAGATCTAAAATTTCTTCATTATATCCTTTTTCACAGTACCCATAATAATTATAAATTTCTGGTTCATTATTAGCATTAACATCATTATCTAAACTTGTAACTAAACTATTAGCTATTTCAGCTTCATTAATTTTACTCACATCAATCTCTAAAAATAAAGCAATCTCATCATTACTGGGAACATATCCTATTTTTTGCGTTAAATAATCCCTAGCTTTTTCTATTGAACTATTTAATTTCACTAAATCTTTGCTCACCTTTAAAAAATTAGAATCTCTAATATATTTGGTAACCTCTCCTAGAACATAAAAATAAGCAAAAGAAGAAAACTTAGTATTTTTACCATTATCATAATGACGGCAAGCATTTAAAAGTCCAATCATTCCTACTTGATACAAATCATCTTTATCAAAATAATAACTATATTTATTTATTATATGATATATTATATATTCATTTTCTTCGATTAATCTAGCTTCATTTATCATATATTTACAATCTCATAAGCTGTTACTTCTTCATTTATTTGATATAAATTATCAGTAATAACTGTATTATAATCGAAGAGTTTATTAATACCACATAATATTAACTTCCCATCGTTTTTAACAATTTCATCATAACTATTTTTTATAACTTCTAATCCATATTTATCAATATAGCTTAATCTTTTTAAATTTAAAAGCACATATCTAATACCATTATCTTTAATGACAACCTCTAAATCTTTTTTTAATATCTGGGCCGTATCACCATTTAAAATTCCTTTAAGTCTTACCATTAAAATTCCTTGTTTAAATTCCATGTCAATATCTAGCATTTTTATTTCTCCTTCTTTAATTTATAAATTGCATATACCATTAAAAGTATAAGTATCCAAACTATAACAAATACACCCAGCACTTTTATGTCGATATCTGCTAAACATAAAAAAAGATTATCTAGATTTTTTAAATATACCGAAAATAGAAAATATAAAAAAATTATATTTAAACACATAAAAAAAACCTCCTCATATATACAATTAGAAAGTTTTGTATTATGACCTAGGTTTTATTTATTTAATTCATATAAAATTATACTTGCTGCCATAGCAACATTTAAACTTTCAACATTACTAGTCTTTATGTAAATATTATTCTCTACAAGCTTCTTAACATCAGAACTTATCCCTGCTCCTTCATTTCCCATAATAATAGCAAAATTATCTTTAGGAATTTCTCTAACATCTACTCCGTTTTTTACATCTGTTCCATAAATAGCAATATCTAATTTCTTCAAAGTGTTAATTGCCTGAGATAAATCACATCTTATGATATTTAATTTAAAAATAGCACCTTCCGAGGCTCTAATAACCTTATCATTATAAATATCACAAGAATCTAAAGATACAATCAAAGTATCAACATTAAATGCCACTGCACTTCTCATAATAGTCCCTAAATTACCAGGATCACTAACTCTATCTAGTAATAAATATCTCTTACCCCTGTATTCTTTACTTTCTTTTTTAGAAACAACTCCAATAAACTTAGAAGTACTAATATTTTTAAGTTTATTAATAACACTTACACTTACATAATAAACTGGAACATCAACCTTAAATGATAACTCATTATTCTCTAAAACATAAACTTCTAAAAGTCTACCCTCTAAAAAAGCCTCTTTTATTAAATGCTCTGTTTCTACAATAAATTTTTCCATACTATCACGGTATTTTTTCTGTTTAAGTTTTACTAACTCTTTAATTTTTTTATTATCCGGACTTGTTATTAACATACTGCTTCCTCCCTAAACTATTATATATTCTTCATTTCTTTTCTAAACACTTTATAATTAGGAACATACTTTTCTACCAAATTCCAAAAATCCTTAGAATGATTAGGGTATACTAAATGACAAAGTTCATGAAATATAACATACTCTAAATATTTAATATTGAATTTAATAAGTTCTAAATTTAACGTTATTATATTATTAGTAACATTACATACTCCCCATTTACTCTTCATTCTCCTCACTTTTAACAAAGGTTTCGCTCCTCGATAATTAAACTTTTCAAAACACTCATCAAAAACAGCAGGAAAAATTTCTTTAGCCTTTTTTAAATACCAATTATAAACATTAACATTTTTCCCAATAAAAACTCTATTTTCTCCAAGTTCTATACCTCTTTTATTTATATAACAAACTTCATATAATTTCCCTAAAAATAAAAATTTATCCTCATATTTTTTTATTTTAGCTTCCTTTTCTCTAACTATCTTAGTAATATATTCTAAATTACTATTAACAAACTTAGTAATTTTAGCAAATGAAATCCTCTTTGGGGCAGTAATTACTATTGATAAATCATCTTTTATCCTTAAATACATATTCTTATTATTTTTATAAATTATTTCAATATTATATTCTTTTCCATCTATTTCTATTATCATAAAGTATACCTATTTTTCTCAAAATATTGATAAGCTTTATCCGTCGCAATCCTGCCTCTAGAAGTTCTCTTTAAAAGTCCAACTTGAATTAAATAAGGCTCATACATATCTTCAATAGTAGACACCTCTTCTCCTACTGCTGTAGCTAAAGTATCAATACCCACTGGTCCTCCATTAAATTTTTCAATTATTGCTAACATTATTTCCTTATCAGTTTCATCAAGACCAGTTTTATCAATTTTTAATCTCTCTAAAGCTTTTTTAGTTATTTCTAAATCAATAACCGATTTTCCTTCAACTAAAGCAAAATCTCTAACTCGGCGAAATAACTTATTAGCAATTCTTGGCGTACCTCTACTTCTTCGAGCCAGTTCAATAGCAGCTTCATCCTCTATTTCAGTATCTAAAACTTTACCTGTTCTTTTAACAATTAAAGTTAATTCTTCTTCCGTATAATATTGAAGTTTATTAACAATTCCAAATCTATCTCGAAGCGGTGAAGTTAAATCTCCAGCTTTAGTAGTAGCACCTACTAAAGTAAAAGGCGGTAAATCTATTTTAATATTTCTAGTTGAACCCTCACTTCCTACAATGATATCTAAAGTAAAATCTTCCATAGCAGGATATAAAATTTCTTCAATAAATCTAGGCATACGATGAATTTCATCAATAAATAACACATCCCCTGGTTCTAAAGAAGATAAAACTGCTGCTAAATCTCCTGGCTTTTCTATAGAAGGTCCACTTGCTGTCCTAATATTAACATCAAGTTCATTAGCAATAATATAAGCCATTGTAGTTTTCCCAAGCCCCGGAGGTCCATACAAAAGAACATGATCCAAAGCCTCTTCTCTCATCTTAGCAGCTTCAATAAATACTTTCATATTTTCTTTAACTTCACTTTGACCAATATATTCATCTATATACGAAGGTCTTATATTTTTTTCTTCTTCCATACTTCACCTCACACTAATTCTTTTTTAATTTTATTTAAATCCAATTTAGATACTTTTTCCAAATAACACTTTCCACACATCGGAACATACTCAATATTTTCGGTACCTTTAATTATAACCTCTTCGCCATCCTTAACAAAATTATCTCCTACTTTTCTAGCTACAAATCTAGCTATTTGCCCGCAAGCACATAAAGTACTAAGCTCTTCTAAAACCTCTGCTAGCTCTAGTAATCTCTTACTACCAGCAAAACTTTCCATTTTAAAATTAGTTCTAAGTCCATAACAAATAACTGGTATATCTAAAGCTTTAGAAATGATAAATAAATCATATACCTGTTTACTTGAAAGAAACTGTGCTTCATCAACTAAAATAACTGCTTTATCCTCAAGTTTTCCTTTTAAAACTTCTAAAATATTATCCGAATATAAAAGTAAAATATCAGCATTTCTATAAAGACCTACTCTAGAAGATATCTTATTATTAGAGTCCTTTCCTACTATCGGAGAAATTATTAAAACTTTATAACCATTTTCCTCATAATTATGAGCTGTTCTTATTAAATCAATACTCTTACCTGAATTCATACTAGCATATTTAAAATGCATTTTAGCCATCTAAATCCCCCCTATTTAAGTAATAACTTCAAAGCTTCCTTAACTTGCATTTCTATATCTAAATTAACATCTATTTTAGGTATAATAGCTTTAAAATCTTTTTCCTTATATCCTAAACCTTTTAATACCTCAATAAGTTCTTCATAACTAGCAGTTTTAACATCTTGAGGCTTAGCAAGCTTTCCTTTTAAATCTAAAATAATTTGCCTAGCCACTTTCTCCCCAATTTTCGGAAATTTTTTTAAATATAAAACATTCTCCCTTTCAATAGCATCCACTATTCCATTAATAGAACCAGTAGCAAACATTGGAAGAGCCATTTTAGGCCCTATTCCTTTAACCTCAATAAGTTTTAAAAAAAGTTCTTTTTCTTCAAACGTTTGAAATCCATACAAACTATGTTCATCTTCTTTTATATGTTCATACAAATAAATAAAAACCTCAGTATTAAGTTGATAAGAATAAGGATTAGACACATTTATAAAATAACCTATACCATTATTTTCTACAATAATTTGATTAGAAGTTTGCTCTGTAACCTTTCCTTTTATATAAGCATACATATTATCACATCCTAAAACCATTATATCATACAAACACATGTTTGCAAACAAAAAGCTAAAAATACTAATTATTTCTAGCTTTTAAAATATCAGTAAAAATTAACATATTGATCAGTTTTATAAACAGTACCATCTATTTCTACATAAATAGAAAAATTATCATATAAACCTACATTATTAATATATTTAGTAACTACAATACCATTTTGATTTTCTTCTTCCGTAAATACATCTACACAAAGTGCTGTATATGGTCTCTTACTAATTGGTACATTATAATAACTAGCAATCATATTTTTATATAAAATAACATTAACTTCTTCACCTTTTTTAAATCTTCCTGTAAATACTAATCTATCCTTTTCTTTTTCGATACTTATCTCATGTTTTTCATATTCATCATCAATTTCTTTTACATTTTTATATAACCATAGTTTTTTGCTATCAGCTTTTGTTTTACCCAAACTTCCTAATTCTTTAGCTCTACCTAATTCTAATTTTTCATTATCAGTATATAAACTCATTTTTTCAACTCGATAATTATTCGTAGGAAGTACCAGTTCAAATATTACTTCATCATTTAAAAGTTCAGTTGTTATACTTCTAAGAGTATCTGCTCCTCCAATCCCAGCTGGAACATTTAATACTTTTCCATCTTTATATGATATACCACCAGAATGTACTATATAATGATCTTTTTCAATATAATCTACATCAGATATATAAGGAGAATAATACTCACTTCCTCTTTCTTTTCCATATTCCCATACTTGTTCTATAGTCATATTTTCTGTATCTATTTTATACATTACTCCTCTAGTGTAACTATCCTCTGCTTTAACATAATCTTCTTCATTCTTTGACTTATTATTACCATTATCTAATATAAATACATATCCTTCTGGCGTTATCATTGCTGCATGCTGACTCCATTGCCATTCAAAATCATCCCCTACCGGAGTAAAGAAATATTTTTGATATTCTTCGCTCCAATTAGTAGGATCTCCAATTATCCAATTAAGCTTTCCTGTTTCATAATCTATATTTATAACAGCATCTTGATGTCTCCCTGAAAGTGTTATTGAATTAGTATTTTTATCATACCAAACAGAATTATTATGAAACCAATCATAACTAGTCCAATTTTCACTCTTACCATCTTCCATATTAAGTATATCTTTTAAATCAAAGCTTTTAACAACTGCACCACTTTCTCTATCAATTTCTACTATATAATCTTCAACAGTTCCATCACTATTATTAAAATCATCACTAGCTACCAACAAATTACCATTTTCCATCTCATAATAATCATGATGATATCCACCTTCTAAACTATATTCAGTATATATCTTTCCAAGTAAATCCATTTCATATAAACCTGTCATATAATAAGGAGAATTTATAAGACGTTCAGTACTAACCAATAAATGTCCATTTTCTAATCTATCTATTTTCCAAAGTGCATAATTAGTTAAATACCAACGCACCTCACCATTTACATCGTAAGCACACGTATAACCACTAGAAGAAGGAGTATAAAAATATAGATCATTAGTAAGTTTTTCTTTGTTAGCAAAAATATCTTCTGGTAAAACAAAGTCTTCTGGCAAAGCTTCTGTTTTAATACTTAATTCTTTTCTAACATCTCCATAACTTATAATTACAGTATTATCATAATCAGCATAAAGTCCATATATTGGTAAATAATGTTTTGTACCTTTATCAAAAGTATGAGTATAAGTAGAAAGTTCATCCTTACCAACAATAGTAACTTCTGGTGAAACTTCATCTTCTGTTTCAAAAACCACTAAAGCTGTAAGAGGAGAATTACCATAAGGATTTAAAATTACATTCGGACTATCTATAGTATATCCCGTACTTTTTATTTCCTTTTCTTTTTCAGATTGCTCTGTTATCATATCCTGAACTGTTTCTATTTTCTCATTCGCAGTAAATAAAAAACTTGATATTATTGCCAAAACTATAAATATTACTACTAATCCTATTAAAATTATCCACAATATTTTTTTCTTCTTTTTCAAAACCGATCAACTCCTAAAGATTTTCCCATCTTTAGTATATCAAAAATATTATAAAAAAAGAAGAAAAATAACAAAATTATTCTTCCTCTTTCATTTTTTCTTTATCAAGTTTATAACTTGCACAAATTGTTTCTTCCTTTTGAGAAGTTAAACCACTTTGATTTTTAATTTCTACTTCTCTTAAATTACAATGATCATTATCACAATCACAATATTTGCAAGTATGAACATCACACTTGATATTTTGTTTATCTTTACTCAAAATTAATCACCCAATATTATTATTAACTATTTATTAATCTTTATACTTAAGTTTTATAAATTTTGAAAAAGCTACTATTAAAGGAACTGGAGAAGTACCACTTCTATATTTCGTAGAACTCTTACCACCATGAATTAAAGGCACTAATTCTCTATTCTTACTTTTAATAAGACATCCAAAAAAAGGAAACTCTTCTTCTTCAATAGTAATAAAATCATATTTATCTAAATTATTAATATCATTTTTGTCTTTTAAACATATATGTCTAAGTCCTTTAAAATCATCAAGTTCCAAATCATTAAAACCTGATATTAAATAAAAATCTTCGTTCTTAAAATCATCAATATCTCCAATTTTAATATTTTTTTTCATCAAACTACCTATTTTATAAAAATCTTCATTATCTGTTAAAATCATTTTATCATCGCTAATATTATTTAAAAGTAAAGAAAAGTTTTCACTATCTCCACTTGTATAAATAATTTCTTTATTTTTTAAATTTAAAACCTCTAAAATTTGTTTACCTGCCGCTATCTCTAACTTTTTAGCATTAACTCCTAAACTATGAAGAGAATTACTATTTCCCATATATTTTAAACTACTAATTTCATAAGATTTTCTTACTTCTTCTTTCAAACTATCACCCTATTCATATTTTCTTAAAAAACAGCATATACTACCAAAGAATATAAAATTTATTTATATTAATTTAATCTATTATAACATTTGTCAAAATATTAGTAAAATTATTTTAACATGTTGAAAAATATCCAAAAAAGTAATAAAATGAAATGGGTGACTAAAATGAAAAGAGTAAAAAGTATCATACTACTATTAATACCATTATTAATGACGGGTTGTACAACTACTTTAAAATGCGAAATAAATACTAATAATTATACTTCTACTGTAAAAATAAAATATGAAAATGATAAACCAACTACCTATAAATATAGCGATGAAATGGTATTTTCAGAGCCATTAAGTACTGATTCTGAACTTTATTATCATTCAAAATATCAAGAATATAGTTATCTTATAACGGAAAAATATGCTACCATATCTAACCACAATAATAAAGTAAAACTAAAAATAGATTATGATTTTACTAAAGATAAAACTGAAGATGAAACCAAATTATTAATAAGCAAAAACGATACTATCAAAGTAGCAACAGAAAAAATAGAAAGCTCTGGTTATACATGTAAATAACCTGAGCTTTTTTAATCATAATTTTGAATTAAATTAATTAATTCTTCTTCTTCTTTTTCATCTAATTTTTTATTTTCTATATTTTGATCAAACCAATCAGGAAGTTTTTCCCCACTTTTATTAACCACTTTGTTTTTCTTCTTTTTATGTTCTTTAATACAAGCATTCATAGCTTCCTCAGCAGTTTCAATTTCTAATCTTTTCCAATGACTCGCAATAGTTTCAATATATGTTTTATTAAGTTTTTTATTATTAACCCTTAAAACATAATCTAATAAAACATTAACTACCGCCGGAGAAAGTTTTAAATCAATAAGTAAATTCTCTATTATTCTTAAATCCCTAGTAACAACCTTACCATCCTTATATTTGCTTTTTAAAAACTGATACGGATTAGTATTTTCAAAAGTATAAATCATTTTACCTTTCTTCGAAACATCCCCAGTTGGACTTTTTAAATGACTAGGTTGCATATAATGAATAAGAGTAGGTAAATTACCACTATTTTCAAACTGATAAAAATTTCTAGCACTTTTACGTAAATTATCTTTATCAATCATTCCCTTTTCATTAAGATTAGCTTTTATTAAATTTTGCATAGTAACAATATCAATATCATATAAAAACGCCAAACTATTTATCAAATTTTTCACATCTTTACTAAATGCTTTCTTATTTAAATAACTATTATCAAGACCAGATATTAACAAATCAAAATCAATAGCATTCTTAAATAATATTTCCCCCTTATTTTTACTAATTAAATCCGTATTAGTAAAATAAGAATTAACTGGTACACTACTAAAAACTTCATCAAATTTTAAAGAAATATTTTCATAATCTTTAAAATTAAGTCTAGGAATCTTATAAAGACTTACAATATTTTCATATTCTGCTTTACCTACATTATTATATAAAACTACATTTAAAATAGGATGATTCAAAAACTCATTAGCACTAAGTGGTGCATAAAGTACATATACATAATTATTAACTGGGCCTTTTTTTAAATAAGTATTTAAAAGTCCTACTCCTTCAAGTTTTTCTCTAGAAGTAACAATTTCTTCTAAAGAAAGTTGCATAACACTAAGCAAATGATGATGAGTAAATTCCTTAGTAACTAAATCTTTTCTTCCCAAATCATTAAGAAGAGTCAAATACAAAGAAACCGCTTTATTTCCAATAATTGGTTGATATAAATCCACCAAAATTTTTTTATCAACTTCTGTAACAATACTTTTATTTACAACAACATAACTATCTGCAGGTAAAATCATATAAACCACCAAATTTATTATACTATATTTTAAAACAATTAACTACTAAAAATTAACTTTTAACAACTAGCCCAAAACTATTTTTTATTTCCTCTAATCTTTCCCCAAAAACTAACTGACTAAACTCTAACATCTTATAAAATCTATTATTAGAAATCTTATCAACATCCACATAATATTTATCATTAAACACATAAATATCATTAAATTTATCCATCAAAAATAAATCCTCAAACTCTAAAAAAACCTCTGCTTCATCATGTAAAACTACATCTAAATCCACTATATCTTTAAAAAAATCAAATCCTTCTTCCTTTTCAAAATCAAAAATCATACCTATTTTTTTATTAACATATACATTAACATTATAAAATCCTGAAATATTCTTTTTATACCTTCTTTTTAATTTAATTATAACTTCTTTCAAATACTTCTTAATAGTTTCAGTCTCTACCATAAATTTATTAAAAACAAATAACGTAAAATCTTCATTATTTGTGACAATTTTCATTAAATCACCCAATTTATTGTATGAAAAAAGACCTATAAAGTTTCTTCAACTAGGTCTTCTATTTCATTTAAAATTTTATCTTTTCCTTCTTTTGTAACATTAGAAAGCATTACAAATGTATCACCTTTTTCTAGTTCTAAAGTCTTAAGAACTAAACTAGCCGCCTTTTCTCTTTTATTTTTACTAAGTTTATCAAGTTTAGTAGCAACTATTGTAACCGGAAGTTTAAAATATTTTAAATATTTATACATTAAAATATCATCATCACTAGGTTTATGTCTTAAATCTACTAACATATAAGTTCTAACTAAATTAGGTCTTTTTTCTAAATATTCCTCTATCATAAGACCAAATTTTCTTTGTTCTTTTTTACTCACTGAAGCATATCCATACCCAGGAACATCTACAAAATAAAAGCTATCATTCAGTAAATAAAAATTTAAATGTCTTGTTTTACCAGGAGTATTAGAAACTCTAGCCATTTTTTTATTGTTGGTTATGGTATTAATAAAACTACTTTTTCCAACATTACTCCTTCCAACCAGCATAAATTCAGGAAGTCCATCAGTTGGATACTGACTTCTCCTCATTGCACTTATAACAAACTTAGAACTAGTTATTTTCATCTTTATCACTACTTTCTATATATTTATTGCAAACATCATCAAGCTCTTTTATAAGGTCATCAACTTCTAAAAACGAAGGAAGTTTAACTCCACTTGCCAAAGCATGACCCCCTCCACCAAACTGCTCGGCAACTTTATTTACAATTGGGCCTTTTGATCTAATAGATACTCTAATAACACTGTTTTTTACATCTTCAGTGGCCGTAACCCAAACTAAAAGTTCTTTGATACTATTAAATTCATTTATTAAATTTCCACTAGTAGCAGAATCAACTTGATATTTATTTAAAATCTCATCAGTAACCTTTATAAAACCTACACCATTTAAAGTAATATTCATATTATTAGCCATATATCCAAATAATTTTACTTCATTAATAGGTCTTTCATAAAGTCCATTATATACTTTAGTAATATCTATATCAAAATCCTTAATCATTTCACTAACAATTAAAAATGTTTCTGCTTTAGAATTATTAAATAAAAATCTATTAGTGTCTGCAACTATTCCGGCAAATAATACTTCACAAATATCTTTATTTATTTCTAATTTAGTATCTTTTATTAGATCATATACCATTTCAGAAGCACTTGATTTATTATCATCAATTACTTCAATATCACAAAATTTTTCAATAAATGGATGATGATCAATTTTAATGCTGCAATCATAATGAATATCTTCTTCTATATCAACCCTTTTCCTATCTGGAGTATCAAGGACAATAAGTAAAATATTATTCATTTTAGAATAATCTAATCCTTTATCTAATTTGCCCATAAAATTAAATCTAACTGAGCCACTACCAACAGCATATACATTTTTCTCTGGAAAAGTAAGTTTAATAGAATCTCTTAAAGCAACTTGGCTAGCCATAGCATCAGGATCAATTCCTACATGCCTAGCTATTACTATATTATTATATGATTTAATAGCCTTAAATATTTTTTTATACATCATTATCATCCTATCTATTATTTTACAAGTTCATAAGTATCTCTAGCAATCATAAGTTCTTCATCAGTTGGAATAGTCCAAACTGGAATTTTAGAATCTTTACTAGAAACTAAAGATTCTTCTCCAAAAGCTTTATTAAGTTCTGGATCAGCCTTTACTCCTAAAACGCTTAATTTTTCCATTACTTTTTCTCTCATAAGTGGTGATCTTTCTCCAGCTCCTGCGGTAAATACAATAGCATCACAACCACCTATTAAAACATAATATTCTGCAATATAAGATGCTATTTTTCTAACATACATGTCAAAAGCTAACTTACACATTTCATCACCATTTTTGATTCCTGCTTCCACATCACGTAAATCACTTCCAACTCCACTTATTCCAGCAAGCCCACTTTTTCTATTTAAAGCATTATCAACTTCTTCTAAAGAAATACCTGCTTTATCCATTACATATGGAATCATTGAATAATCAATATCTCCTGATCTTGTTCCCATCATAATACCAGAATTAGGAGTAAATCCAAGAGAAGTATCAACAGATTTACCATTAACTACAGCAGAAACACTACCTCCACTACCAATATGACAAGTAATAATTTTTGTATCATCTCTTCCTAAAATTTCATTCATTCTTTGTGATACAAATTTATGACTAGTACCATGGAATCCATATTTTCTTACCCCATATTTTTCATACCATTCATATGGCACAGCATATAAATAAGCTTCCTTTGGTAAAGTTTGATGGAATGCTGTATCAAAAACTCCAACATTTTTAGCACTAGGAACAATTTCCTTAAAAGCTTCAATTCCCATTAAATTAGCAGGATTATGAAGTGGTGCTAAAGGAATTAAACCACGAACTGTCTTAATAACATCATCATCTATTATAACTGAAGAAGCATATTCTTCTCCTCCATGAACCATTCTATGCCCAACTGCTTCAATCTCATCAAGATTAGAAACAATTTTATTACTTACAAGCTCATCACATAGAATACGAACAGCATCACCATGATTTTTTAAAACTGCCTCTTTCTTTATTTTTTCTCCTCCAAATTTTATAGTATAAAAACTATTATCAATACCTACTCTTTCAAAATTTCCAGATATTAATACTTTTTCTTCAGGCATTTCATACATTTGAAATTTAAGAGTTGAACTACCTGCATTAACTGATAAAATTTTCATATATCTCTCCCTCTTTCTTTAATCATTACCCATATAATAACACAATTTTTATTTTTTTTAAAGCTCTAAGCTTAAATGAATATAAAAACTTCAAAATTTATTTACAGAAAACCAAACTTAGTATATAATTTAAAATAAAGGAGGATAATATGAAAAAGAAAATATTTTTATTTTTAGTTCTAGCTGCTTGTCTCGTAATTACCCCAGTAAGTGCTAATGAAATCACTAATTTCTACTCAGATGCTAATGACAATGTTGAATTCAATGAAAATGTTGAAGGTGATAGTGCTCTAGCAGGTAACATAGTAGATGTCATCGGCAATATTGATGGTATAGGATTTATTGCAGGTAATACTGTTAACATTGATGGTAGCCTAGAATACGGTTTTGCTGCAGGTAACGAAGTAAATATAGCCGGACATGTTGCTAAAAGTCTTTATTTAGCAGGTAACACTATCAATTTTGCTGATAATTCTTCCGTTGGAAGAGATATTAAAATTGTAGGACAAAAAATTAACTTAGCTGGAAAATTAGAACGTCATGTTGATGTAGTAGGAACCAAAATTACTATGAAAAGTGGTACTACAGTTTATGGAGATGTCAATTTAGATGCTAACAATATTGTAGTAGAAGATAATGTTACTATCCACGGAACTTTATCTTATAATGAAAATGCTAATGCCACAATAAGTGATAATACTATGATAACTGATATCGAAAAACTAGCAACAGTTGAAGAAAGTAATGGTATTGATGCTAATGCTGTTTTATCATCAATAGTAAATTTAGTAATTGTCTTCTTAGTAATTTCTATCTTATTACCACAAACAATCGAAAAAACTAGTAATCTATACAAAAAACCAAGTTTTGGATTATATGTAAGAAATATTGGGGCAGGTATCTTAATACTAATTTGCATTCCATTAATTGCTATGTTATTACTACTAAGTAATATTGGTATAGCTTTAGGATTAATACTAGCAGCCCTTTATGTTATAGCACTTTATCTAGCTTATATCTATTCAGGATTCCTAGTAGGAGAAATACTTTTAATTAAAGTTTTAAAATTAAAAGTTAACAAATATCTATCTGGAATAATTGGTATTATTATTCTAAAATTATTAACACTTATTCCTATTCTTGGAACTATTATTGGTTTCTTAGCTATAACTTTAGGTCTAACAACACTTTGGTTACTAATAAAACAAGATAAGGAATCAAAAGAAGGAAAAGAAAAGATTACAGAAGCAAAAATAGAAGAAAAGAAAACTGAAACAAAAAAAGAAAAAAAGAAACAAACTCCTGCTAAAACTACAACTACAAAAAAAACAACTTCTACAAGTAGTGCTAAAAAAACAACTACAAAACCAAAAACAACAACTAAGAAAACTACCAAAGAAACTAAAAAATAACATAATATCCAAAAAGTAAGAACAACAAATGTTCTTACTTTTTTATTATGATTTAAAAATTAATTAACAATTACAATTCGTGAGGATAAATTAGCACTTGGATAACCACTACTGCCACCAGTCATAAATATACCAAAATTTCCATTGCTATAAGTATGCATTCCACTTCTGCCATACCAAGGTGTACCCGAATAAATTGTATAACCGTAATCATTATACCAACTAGTAGTATCACTAGTCCTGGTCTCTTTAATATCATCTCCAAGTTTAGACTTCTTTTTTTCAGAACGACCAGTAGCAAAGCTATATTTGTCATAATATTTTGTATCAGGATAATCATACATACCTGTATAATTTGTATAACTTCCAGAATTATATAATTTTCCAGTATAACCAGAATTTTGCGAGGTACTAACACCACTTATCATAGTTTTTCCATCAGAACTCACTACATTCCCCATTACATACTCCCAAGCTCCTCCACTGACATCATAAATACCATAAATATTTCCTGTTGTTGAAGCTAACATTCCATATCTACCATTATACATATTTTCCAAAGAGGAACAACTTAAACTTGATGAAGTAGCATCCACTGTATTCGCCCCTATTCCAGTTATAAATTGATTACAATTGTTCACATATATTTCAGAGCAAACACCATTCTCACAAGTTCCATATTTACTATGCGAAAAATACGCCATAGCACCCCACTCCATATTTTTTATAAGATGTGTATCAACATTAGTGCTAAATCCATAGATATTACCTTCATCATTCATTTTCATTATATTACTAGCATAAATACTAATCTGAGCACTCCTCCAGCTTTCTACATTTGGCCTAACTAAAGGATTAATTGTAGTAAGATTACAACCTTCTCCAACACTGCTATTCGTTGTAGCAGTACATTCTATATCACTTGATACTTCAAACTTTCCTATCCAAAAACCTTCTAATTCTTCAGAACCAAATGTAAAGGCTGGATGAGTATAGTATTTATTATTACAAGTATCATCTGTACAAATAGCATTAGTGCTTGTTAATCGGCATGTCTCACTTGTTCCATTTCCACTACTTCCCTGAATATTATCAGTACAAGTTATATCTCCAGTAGAATTTGTCCCTTCTTCAAATACTATCTCTATTTCTTGAGGCTCACTTGTTTTTGTTCCATCACTATTATAATTCCACACTTTATATTTATATCTTGGTATCCACACTTGCATTGTTAAAATGTCGTTCATATCTATTTCCGTACCTAAACCGGCATTTTGATAAGTTGCTCTACTTGAACTTGTTACTGTTACACTATTGGCCCACATTTTACTATCATAATCGTACCATTTATAATCTTTTCTTTTATTCGAACTATCAGCTTTTCTCCAGACCTCTTCTCCTTCATCATAGTATACTGGTATCATATTACTATCAAGTACTGGAGGATTAGCTCCGCTTTTATCTAACGTTGGTATTAAAACTTCTACTTCTATTGTTTTTTCTCCTTTTATACTTGTACTAAATAGTGCATAAGAACTTTTGGTTATATTTATTCCTACAAATGTTGCTATTAATATTATTCCAATGCAAAATAAAGATAGAAATACTTTATTTATTTCCTTTACATCTTTATTTAAAGCTCTATAAAAGTACCCCCCCCCCGAGCCTGTCTAGAATTCGTTTCCTCATATTTTCCACAACTCCATTCTTATTAGTTTTTTTATTCATTATTGCATTTTTTACATTTTTTGTAAACTTTTTCCCTTCTTTTTCTCCATTTTCTTTCTTTTTTTCTTCCAAATTTGCTAAAAATAATATTAATTGTTCTCTGTTCTACTCCTTTTATCTATTTTCGGACAGTCTCCCCCAAGTCTATTTTTCATCTTCATTTTATTTTCCTCCTTATAGTTTATCTATACCCATTATACATTACAAATTCCTTTATTACAAGCACACAATACAATCTTTATATTACAATTTATAAACTTTTCTAAAAATATCAAAATTACTAACATACTCCAAAATAAGATTATTATCTTTATTTCTTATTATAATTCCTAATGTTTTACTATTATTTTTCTCTTTTAAGTTCCTATCTACATATTTAATATAATAAGACATATCCTTTACTTGTTTTATTGTAACATTCTCTTTTACAATTTCTATTATTACAAAAGAATTAAGAACACTATTAAAAAACAAATAATCTATGTTTTTATTTATATTTTGTTCTCTTATTTTATAATTACTACTAATATAATCAAAACTATCTCCAAGTAACATTTGAATTTTTTTTAATCTATTCATATCAGCTCTCCTTTTAATTTAATTATATCAAAACCACTAATACCACTATAAAATAATAAAACTAAAAAGTAAAATGAATAATCTCTAAAATTAATCCAAAAAAAATAGCCAAATTCAAAATTTGCCTATTTCATTTTTAAAATTTAACTATATTAACATCATTCAAACATTAAATTTATTAGTTTTTATTTTAATATTTCTGTAATTGCTTTCATCACTCCAAGTTTACCATATTCATAAGTAAGACCACCTTGTTGATAAGCAATATAAGGTTCTCTAAGCGGTCCATCACACGAAAGTTCAATAGTAGAACCCTGAACAAAACATCCTGCTGCCATTATAATCTTATCATCATAACCAGGCATATCATCTGGAATTGGTGTTACATAGGCATCTATTGGTGAAGCCATTTGAATACCCCTGCAATATTTAATCATTTTTTCTGGATCATTAAACTTAATAGCTTGTACAATATCCACCCTATTAGCATTATATGAAGGTTCAACTTGATAACCTAATTTATCTAACATCTTACTAGCTAAAATTGCTGTTTTAATGCTATTATTAACTGCCGCAGGTGCCAAATAAATTCCTTGTAAAAAACATCTATTCATATCTAACGTTGCTCCAACATCTTTACCCTCTCCAGGAAGAGTTAACCTCTCTCCAGCTAATTTCACCAAATCACTTCTTCCCGCAATATAACCACCATTTGGAACTACCCCAGCTCCTAAATTCTTAATTAAAGAACCAACTATAATATCCGCTCCTACTTCTAAAGGAGACTTTTCTTCAACCAATTCACAATAACAGTTATCAACCATAACTATAACATCTTTTCTAATTTTTCTTATCTCGTTAATAACTTTTTCAATTTCTTTAACACTTATACTCTTTCTAAAAGAATAACCTTTAGATCTTTGAATTTCCACAACTTTTATTTTTTCATTACTTAAAACCTCTTTTATTTTTGGAATATCAAAACTATTATCCACTAAATCTACTTGTTTATAATCAACTCCAAATGATTTTAAACTACTAGCATTATCTCTAATTCCTATAACTTCATGTAAAGTGTCATAAGGTAATCCCGTAATGCTTAAAAGAACATCTCCAGGCCTTAAAAGGGCAAAAAGACATACTGTAAGAGCATGTGAACCTGATACAAATTGTCCTCTAACAAGAGCATCTTCTGCTCCTAAAATATCACTAAATATTCTATCTATTTTTTCTCTTCCTACATCATTATAACCATATCCATTTGTTCCATTAAAATGATCCATTGAAATACCATTTCTTATAAATGATTCTAAAACTCTCTTCGTATTATTAAAACAAATTTTATCACATTTAAAAAATATATCTCTTAATTCCTCTTCACATTCTTTAGCAAGTTCTAAAACCTTTTCACTTATCTCTAAATTATTCATTATCATAACCTCCATTTACTACTATAACACTATCATTCACATAACTAGCTAAATCACTAGCCAAAAAAAGTACTACATTAGAAATCTCCGTAAGTTCTCCAAATCTTTTCATTAATATCTTCTTACAAAGTTTTTCCTTTTGCTCATCATCAAGTTCTTTATTCATATCAGTCAAAATCCACCCTGGACAAACACAATTAACATTAATACATGGAGCATAAAATTTAGCTATATTATGAGTAAGCGAAATAACCCCCGCTTTTGAAGCATCATAATCAGCACTTTCTGGATAATAATTATAAAGTCCATTATCACTAGCAATATTTATAATTTTACCTTTACCACATTTTAACATTTCTTTACCCACATACTTAGTAACTAAATATGTTCCGGTTACATTAACCTCTAAAACCCTGTTAAAATCTAAACAACTTTTATCATCAAACAAACTATCATTACTAATACCAGCATTATTAACTAAAATATCAATTTTTCCATACTTAAAAACTATTTTCTCAACCATTTTCTTTACTTCAATCTCATTACTAATATCAGCTTTTAAAACTAAAGCTTCTTTCTTAAAATCATCAAAGATTCTCTTCTTAAGTTTTAAAGCTTCTTTCTCACTCTTATTATAATTAATAACTACAATTGCACCTAATTTAGCAAACTCATACCCTATAACAGCACCAAGTCCTCTAGAAGCTCCTGTAACTAATACTATTTTTTCTTTAAAATCCATAATATTTCTCCTCATCAAGCATAAATTATACAATAAACGACTCTAAAAAGCAACTTGACACATTAACTGTAAACATTAAAACAACTATTGTAAAATCATTGAAAATTTTAAAATTTAATGTTATTATTAAACACTAGAAAAATTAACATGAAAGGAGTAAAAAATATGAACTTTTTACAAGATTTAAGTCACAATTTATCAGAACTAACTGGTATCAGCGAAACCCCTATTCTATTAATAATTTACAGCATAATTGTTATAATTATTATGGATTTACTTTACAGAGGAATAACTTTTTTAAATACTCAATTTAATAAAAACGAAAAAGCTCTTTATTTATTCAATAAAAAAGCTCATATTGTTAAAACTATTCTAACTATTTTAATTCTTTTATTTATCTGGGAAAATCAAATTCAAAATATTATTACTATTATAAGTTTTATGGGAGCTGCCGCAACTCTTGCCATAAGAGACATAATTCTAAACTTTTTCGCTGGTATTTATATTTCAGTTAGTAAATCAATCAGAGTAGAAGATAGAATTGAAGTAAACTCTACTATCGGTGACGTCGTAAATCTAAACACTCTAAACTTTGAAATCCTCGAAGTAAATAGTAAAGACGAAGGAGAACAAAGTACTGGTATAATCGTTCAAATCCCTAATTCTAAAATCTTTACTGAAGCCATAAAAAACTATACCAAAGCCTTTAAATATATTTGGAATGAATTAGAAGTAAAAATTAAATTAAATGCGAACCTTGAACACAATAAAAAAGTTCTATATGATATTGTAAATAGTAATGATATAGTTAAAAGAATCCCTAAAAAAATGCAACATGAATTAAATGATGCTATCGGAGATTATCGTATCTATTACAATAATTTAGAACCTATAATCTATACTAAATTAACTGAAGAATATGTAGATTTAACTATTAGATACCTAGCTCATCCTAAAAAAGCTAGACATATAGAAAGTCAAATCTGGAATAAAATATATGAAAACGCTAAAGAAAATAATTTAGATTTATATACAAAAACAGAAATCAATCCTACTCCTGAAAAGCAAAATAAAACAAAAGAACCTAAAAAAGAAACCAGTAAAACAAAAAAAAGATAGTCAAACTAAATAAATGATTATCTTTTTTTTATACCTGATTTCTAAAAAGTAATGTAAGTCCAAAATCTATTAAAATTATACCCATCATAAACAAAGAAATTATAATAACATTTTTCTTCTTCATTTTAGAAACTAACTTACATATTAAAGGTTCTAATAAATAAATTAATAATAATCCTCCAATAGCAAAACTAAACACCGATCTTAAACATACATAACCATCAATATTTAAAAACAATCCCTCATATGACCACCATGTTTTATGATATATTTCATAAAGTAAAACTCCTGCAATATATTCTAAAACACCTGTAACTAGCATAACTAAAAGAAAAAATAATATAGGTTTAGATTTAAATCTCTTTAATAATAAAACTATAAAAACTGCACCTAATCCATAAACAGGTAAATATACTCCATATAAAAAACCTCTCTTTACAAGTTCGCCATCCATAATCAAACAAAATAATTCTTCATGTATCCATCCAATAACAGAACTAAATACAAAAATAAATACCAATATACAAATTTTAGTTTTTAAATCAAAATCATATTTTTCATTATTTAATTTTTTTAACTTTTCTATCATCCATATCACTACCTTATAACTATTCTACCACAATATAAAATTAAAATGTAAAAAAATTTAAAATTAAATAACATGTTGACATAAAAAAGTATAGAACTTTTACTTTAAAACAAAAAGAGAGCCAAAGCCCTCATCTATATAAACGCAGGGACACCCCTTAAGCGGCTGCGTCTACTATATATTATGGTGGATACAATAAATATGTGCCATCTTCTAAAGAAAATTTTATCGAGCCATCATAAGCAGTGTTAAAATATTTTAATTTAAGTTTGTCTAAACTATCTAATGTCTCTTCACTTGGATGCCCAAATCTATTATCTTTACCACTACTAATAACAGAATACTTAGGATTACTAAACTTTAAAAAATTATAGTCAGAACTTGTTTTTGAACCATGATGTGCTAATTTTAATATATGCAAATTTTTAATTTTATATTCATTTAAAATAGAAGTTTCAACTTCTTTAGAAATATCACCAGTAAATAGCACTTTATAATCATTAACTTTTCCATAAAGTACAATACTAGAATCATTTTCATCTTTACGATTTCCATTTAAAGATTTTAACTTATATCCTCCAATATCAATATATTGATTTTTATTTAAAATATTAAAATCTATATTTTTCTCTTTACACAACTTATATATTCTTTCCTCTTCCTCATTCATAGCATTACTATTAATATATACTCGAGAAACTTTAAATTTATCTATTAAATAATATGCTTCCTTCATATGGTCCGCATCACCATGAGTAAGTACTAAATTATCAAGTTTTCTAATACCCATACTTTTAAAATAAGGAAGCAACTTATTCTTGACAAGTTTATATGTATACTCTTTGTCACCATACATGACAACTCCACCAGTATCAATCAAAGTATAAGAACTATTGACACTTATTAAACTAGAATCACCTTGTCCTATATCAAAAAATAAAATATAATTTTCTTTTTTAAAAGGCATAAAATAATGACAAATAAAAAATAGCACTAAGACCAATAATATTTTCATCTTCTTAGTATCCCACTTCCAAAATAGCCGACAAATAATTACAAAATAAGACACTATCATTAACACACCCATTTTACACATATCAACTTTACCAATGTCAATATCTATTAAAAACTGTGATGACACTTCAATAACTCTAACAAAAAAATAAAGAAGGTTATCAAGAAATGGAAATACATAACTTATGAGTACTAAAGGAAGAAGTAAATAAGAAACATAAGGTACAAAAAAGATATTATATATTATTGATAAAAAATTAACTTGATTAAAATTATTAACTGTAATAGGATAAGAAACTAAAAATGCTATAAAAGAAATTATAAATAATTTATATATCTCTCCTCCTCTATTAATAATTTTCGAAAATACAATCAAAAAAAGTGTTACCAAAAAAGAATACTCTAACCCCACATTATTAATAAACAAAGGATTGTTAAACATAATTATAATAAGTGCTCCCAAAAGTAAATTAACTGTAGAAATATTAAGCTTAAATATCTTATTAATAAGTATCAAAATAGTAAAAACTGCCCCTCGTAAAACAGACATTGCAAAATTTGTTAAAAACATATAAAAAATTAAAAAAAGTATTAAAACAATATATTTAAGTACTTCGTTTACTTTAAATTTCTCTAAAATTTTACTTAAAATTACTATAAAAATAGTAATATGAAGACCAGAAATAGCAAACAGATGACTAACCCCATTTTCTCTATAAGACTCTACTACATCTTCATCTAAATAATTATTATTTCCAAAAATTAAACTATTTATATAGGGGAAAGACTTATCAAGTTTTTCCCCTCTTTCTAACAACATATTCTTTAATCCATAAAAAATATTTTTATTATCCTCTATCTTAACAATTTCACTTATTTCAATAACATTATAAATTTCATTACTAAGTAAATACTCTTTATAATTAAAAGTATTAGGAACTGTATTATTAGTAACATCAGATATCTCACCACTTACTAAAACTTTATCTCCTAAAGTGTATTCTCCTAAAAAATTATTAATTTCAGATTTTTCATCTAAATACAGAAATCCTAATACTTTTTCCTTACCTTTAAGTTCTAATTTTAAACCATAATCTTTCTCTATAATATTACTAATTATAAACTCTTCTTCATTAAAACTATCATAAACACTCACATAATCCAAATTGCTATTTATAAAATAAGAAACTAAAACTATAACTAAAAGAAGATAGTAAATAAAATTATGTTGTAATATAGTCCTTAATCTTTTCAAATACTGATTCTCCTATACCGGAAACATTCATAATATCTTCTATTTTTTCAAACTTTTTTTCTTTTCGATACTCTATAATACTTTTAGCCTTAGCTTCTCCAATTCCTGATAATGTCATAAGTTCTTCCAAACTAGCATTATTTAAAGAAACCTTTTTAACTTCTTGAGAACTCTCTTCACTAGAACTATTATCACTACTAGAGTCATCAGTACTCTTACTATCTTTAATAGTATCACTAGTAATACAAGAATCATTATAAACTATCCCATTTTGGCAAGACTCACTTACTATTTCCTCTGCTTCTTTAACAGCCTCAAAATCATCAATCTCTTCTTTACTATATATTACAATTACCATTTCATCCTTTATTTTCATACTAAGATTATTAGCACTACTATCAGCATTAACAGTAAATCCTCCAGCCTTTCTAACAACATCTATTACTCTTTTTCCTTCATCTAAAATATAAACTCCAGGATTTTTTACTTCACCCTTAATATCCACGATAAACTGCTTAGTATCTTCTTTTACTTCTACCTTACTAGCAGTCTCTCTTTTAATATTTTGTTTTAACGAGTTTATATCATTAGAAAAATACCAAAATAAAAAAGCTTCTCCAATAATTAATATTAAAGCTAATACACCTCCTAAAATATAATTTTTATACTTTTCATAAATTTCATTAAATTTTTCCATAAAAATACCTCCTACTATACATTAGTAGGAAGCATTCCTAATACCTAAGCTTTTCGAGTAATTCTATTATTTTCATAAGCAATTCTTTGAACCATTGTAAGAGCAAGTAATACCGACAAGCAAATACTACCACCATAACTCATAAAAGGAAGTGGAACTCCTGTCATTGGTAAAATACCCAAAACCCCTGTTAAATTTACCATAATATGCATAAAAATATAAAAACTTACTCCATAACATATAAGAGAATTACCTATCTTATTAGATCTTTTTCCAATCACTATAATTCTAACTAATAACAAAAAGTATAAAACAAATAAAAGCATAGCGCCAACAATTCCCGTTTCTTCAACATATATAGCGAAGACAAAGTCTGTATGAGCCTCAGGCAAATATAAATACTTTTGAGTACTATTTCCTAATCCCTTACCTGTCAAACCTCCTCCATTAATAGCAATATAACCATTACAAAGCTGATTACCAGAAGTTGTATATCTACTACAAGGATCTTCATAATTAAATCTTTCCCATTTATCAGCAGAAATTATATTTTCTCCTCCGACAACTAGTATAATTCCAAAAAATACAGCAAAAATAAAACCTAATCCAAAAATCCTAACCTTTATTCTTTTAGAAACTGGTGAAAAAAGAAACATTAAAATACAAAGTCCTAAAAATATAATAGCAGTCCCTAAGTCACCTTGCAGCACAATAGCGCCCGCTACAAACAAAGCTACAAACATCGGAATAAGCATTCTAAACATGTTATCCTTAGATTTAATATTACTCTCATAAAAAGTAGCAATAAGTGGAATAATCGCTACTTTAACAAATTCACTAGGTTGAATACCAAGGCCATTATAATTAATCCATCCACTCATTCCATTTACAACTTGTCCTAAAAGTGCCAAAATTACAATAACAATCCCAATTCCAATAGTAGCCAGCCACGAAAGTACTGAATACTTACTCGTAGGAATATGAATGATAAATAAAGCCATAGCAAAACCACAAAGTAAAAAAACCAATTCTTTTACAAAATATCTACTAGGATCAGCTTCATTAAGCATATAAGCTGTAACATTAGAAGCCGAAAAGATAGTTACTAATCCTAAAGCAAATAAAATAATTGAAATAATTAACAGTGGTTTATCTATTCCTTTTATTATCTTTATCATATCATTACCTCTTATAAAGTATATCACAAAAACACAAAAATTTAAATAATTTAGTTTTTTGTAATGTCAAAATGAAGCCAAGTATAATAAACTATATTAGATAAAAAAAAGGAGGATGTTTATGTATTACGGAAATTCCTATGGTTATGGATCTGGATGCGGATGTCAAGCATCATATAATCCTTGCTATGGTGGATACTATGGCGGAGGATATTCTAACGGATATGCCATAATCTTAGTATTATTTATCTTACTTATAATTATAATTGGCGCAAGAAATTGGAACTAATATAGTTATAAGCACGGAATAGGAAACTATTCCTTTTTTTATTATAAAATTATTATTACCAGCCATACTAACTATGAAAGGAGATAAAATATGCAAAATTATACTGAAGTACCTAATATTATTACAGGAAAAGATTTAGATTATTTATCTGATATGTTTAATTGGAACTATTCATCTTACAAAAAAACAATTAATTCCAAAGAACAAATCACTGATGCTGAAATATTTGCTTTACTAGAAGAAGCTTCAGGCATTTTTTATAATAATCTAACTAAAATACTAAATATTTTACAAGGAGGAGAAAATGGACAATAATAAAATTTCTAATCCCCAAAAAGAAGTACCTAACACTATTGAATTAAATGATAAAGATTATTTAAACGACTTATTATCTTGTTTAAAAGAAATGGAAAAAAACTATACTACAGCAAAAACTGAAGCTAGTAATGAAATACTTTATAAAGAAATTAAAAATATGTGTGAAGATATTGCTATTATGCAAAGAAAAACTTATGAATTAATGTTTAAAAATGGTTGGTATGCTTTAGAAAAAGCTGAAACCACTAAAATAGCTGATAAATACCAAATGTTAAATAATGAATTTGAATCTTTAAGCAATAAATCTCGCAAATTTTTAGACTAAATTCCGTTTTATAAAAATTTGTTTGATTTATTAGACT
>ERZ824488.1238-NODE-1238-length-29032-cov-16.446975_pt1 | contig 29032 bp, 35 predicted proteins | sample MGYA00519936_ERZ824488 | MGnify/ENA primary metagenome ERZ824488 (study PRJEB31778, sample SAMEA3449153) | human gut metagenome | biome: human gut; feature: human-associated habitat; material: faeces | place: United Kingdom | collected 2010/2012 ... | reverse complement strand
AAATAGTATTAGAGGATTTATTATATATTTTTTGGGAGGAAAAAATGGAAAATAAGGAAAAAGATAAGTCTCTAGTTAAGAAAAATGCTGTAAAAAGAGTTAATATGAGAAAAAGAAGAACTACAGCAAAACCTGTTAAAGAATCAAAGCCAAAAACAAAGACAGAGACAAAAACAAATAAAAAGGTAATAAAAAAGGAAAGAACAATAAAAGAGATAACTGAAGATTTAAAAAATGAAAAAGAGAAAAAGCAGAGAAAGCCAAGAACAACTAGAAGTGCAAAGAAAAGAGATGATTCTAAGGATTTTGCTTTTAAAAAGGAAAAACTTAAAATAATACCATTAGGTGGATTACAAGAAATAGGAAAAAATATCACTGTATTTGAATATGGAGATGATATTGTTGTAGTTGACTGTGGTTTAGCATTTCCAGAAGATGATATGCTTGGAATTGATTTAGTTATACCTGATTTTACATATCTTGAAAGAAATCAAGATAAAATAAGAGGTTTAGTAATAACACATGGTCATGAAGATCATATTGGTGCAATACCATATTTATTACAGAAAATAAATGTTCCAATTTATGCTACTAAACTAACTGCTGGGTTAATTAGTCATAAATTAGAAGAACACAGATTATTAAAAAGTACTAAGTTAAAGGTTGTAAATCAAGGTCAAACAATAACTCTTGGAAAAATAAGAGTTGAGTTTATTAGAAGTTGTCACAGTATTCCAGATGCTGTTGCTCTTGCAATTCATACACCTGCTGGAACTGTAGTACATACAGGTGATTTTAAAATTGATTATACACCAATTGATGATGAGAGAATGGATTTTGGAAGACTTGCAGAACTTGGTAATAAAGGTGTATTAGCACTTATGTCTGATAGTACAAACTCAGAACGTAAAGGTTATACAATGTCTGAAAGTACTGTTGGAGAAGTGTTTGATAAATTATTCTTTAACTGTACAAAAAGAATTGTAGTAGCAACATTTGCTTCAAATGTTCATAGGGTTCAACAAATTGTGAATTCAGCAGTGGCTAATAATAGAAAAATTGCTGTATGTGGAAGAAGTATGATAAATATGATTTCAACAGCAATGGAACTTGGTTATATAGATGTTCCAGAAAATGTTTTTATAGATATTGATATGATTAAAAATTATACTGATGACCAATTAGTTATAATTACTACTGGTAGTCAGGGTGAAACAATGTCTGCTTTAACTAGAATGGCTGCTGGAGAACATAAGAAAGTTACTATAACTCCAAATGATTTAGTTATAATTTCTGCTAATCCTATACCTGGAAATGAGAAATATGTTGCTAAAGTAATAGATGATCTTATGAAGATTGGGGCAGAGGTTGTATATAGTTCATTAGAGGCAATACACGTTTCAGGACATGCTTGCCAAGAAGAACAAAAATTAATGTTATCTTTAGTAAGACCAAAATATTTTATACCAGTTCATGGTGAGTATAGACAATTAATTGCTCATAGTGAAACTGCTAAAAAAGTTGGAGTAAAGCCAGAAAATATATTCTTAACAACAAATGGTAGAATCCTAGAAATAAATGAAGATGAGGCTGGATTAACTGGAACAGTTCCATTTGGTAAAGTAATGGTTGATGGACTTGGTGTTGGAGATGTTGGAAATATTGTATTAAGAGATAGACAACATTTATCACAAGATGGTTTAATAATTGTTGTAATGTCAATGGATTCAGCAACTGGTGAAATAGTTGCAGGACCAGATGTTATTTCAAGAGGATTTGTTTATGTTCGTGAATCAGAGAATTTAATGGATGATGTTAAAAGAATGTTAAGAGAAGAAGTTAAAAAATTAGAGGAACATAATGTAAGAGATTGGTCTACAATTAAATCAAGATTGAAAGATTCATTAAGAGATTATATTTTTGCTAAAACAAAAAGAAATCCAATGATATTACCAATTATAATGGAAGTTTAGAAAAATGTAGTAATACCAAGCATGTTATTGCTTGGTATTATGTATTTGTTGAGATAATAAAAAGAATTAGTAATAGATAAAAATAAAAATACTTAATGATTTTGTTTATTTAATGGAAGTTTGAGAAAAAATGTGATAAAATAAATGCACTTATAAATAAAAGGAGAGATTTTAATGGATAGAAAAGAATTAGCAGATTTAATATTTCCAGATGTAAAGGAAGTATCATATTATGAAGAAAAATATCCTGAAAGAGATTTACCAGAAGGAGCACAAGTTGTAAGAGTTGCACCAAGTCCAACTGGTTTTATACATGTTGGAGGTATTTTTCAAGGATTAATTGCAAAAAAAATAGCTGAGCAAACTGATGGAGTATTTTTTGTAAGAATTGAAGATACAGATCAGAAAAGAAAGATAGAAAATGGAAATGAAGAAATTTTAAATGCTTATAAAGATTATGATTTATATCCAGATGAAACAGTTGGAAAAGGAGATTATGGTCCATATGTTCAAAGTGAAAGAAAAGAAATATATAAAGCATATGCAAAAAAATTGTTAGAAGAAGGAAATGCATATCCATGTTTCTGTTCACCAGAGGAATTAAGTAACATTAGAGAAAATCAAACAAAAGCTCAAGAAAGAACAGGATACTATGGAAAATGGGCAAAATGTAGAAACATGCCTATTGATATGGCTTATGAAAAAATAAAAAATGGTGATCCATATATTATAAGATTAAAATCACCAGGAAATCCTGAAAAGAAAATAAAAATAAAAGATGTTATAAAAGGTGGAGTTGATATGCCAGAAAATGATCAGGACATAGTAATTATTAAATCTGATGGACTTCCAACGTATCACTTTGCTCACGCAGTAGATGATCATTTAATGCATACAACAATAGTTACTCGTAGTGATGAATGGCTATCATCTGTACCACTTCATATTCAATTATTTAGAATTCTTGGTTTCAAAGTTCCAAAATTTGCACATACTGCTCCATTGGAAAAAACAGAGAATGGTGGTAGAAGAAAATTAAGTAAAAGAAAAGATCCAGAAGCTGCAGTATCTTATTATACAGAAGTTGGTATACCAAAAGAAGCTTTAAAAGAGTACTTAATGAATATTGCTAATTCAAATTTTGAAATGTGGAGAAAACAAAACCCAGATAAAGATATGATGAAAGATTTTGAATTTCATCTAAATAAGATGGGTGTAAGTGGTGCTTTATTTGATATGGTAAAATTATTAGATGTAGCTAAAGGTGTTATATCTAAGTTTACAGCACAAGAGGTATATGATTTTTCATATGCTTGGGCAGAGAAATTTGATCCAGAATTAAAAGAAATGCTTGATAATAAAGAATATTCTTTGAAAGTTCTAGGTATTGAAAGAGAAAATGTTAAACCAAGAAAAGATATTGCAAAATGGTCAGATGTTAAAAATATAATTTATTATATGTATCCTGAAAAGTTTGCTAAAAATACGGAGTTTGAATATCAAAAAATTACTGATGAAGATGAAATAAAAAAGATTGTATCTGAGTATGTAAATAATTATTTTGACATTAATGATGATAAACAAACATGGTTTAATAAAATGAAAGATTTATCTGAAAAACTTGGATATGCAAGAGAGGTAAAACAATATAAAGCAGAGCCAGAAAAATATAAAGGTCATGTTGGTGATATAAGTACGGTAATAAGAGTTACATTAACAGGAAGATCTAATACGCCAGATCTTTATGAAATTATTGAAGTTTTAGGAGAAGAAGAAGTAAAGAATAGATTGGAAGCTAAAGCAAAATAATTTTAGGAGAAATTATTATGGAATATAATGTTGGAGATATAGTTATAACTAAAAAGCAACATCCTTGTGGTAGTAAGGAATGGAAGATTGTTCGAGTTGGTGTTGACTTTAAACTTGAATGTTTGGGTTGTGGTCATGTTATAATGTTAGAAAGACCGAAGGCATTAAAGATTATAAAAAAGAAAAAATAGATTCAATTAAGTGTGGGAAGATGCTTAAAACTGTGGTATAATAAAAAGGCACAATATTTTAGGAGGTGATGAAATGTTTCGGAAAAAAAACAAAAGGAAAAAAGATACTAGAAAAAAGATTACCGAAACATTGACCGTCAATGGGTATGATGTAGTGATACATTCAAATATACCAATTGATAAAAAAGGGGTGAAAACCCAAATTGCTGAATATGCTACGAGTGCTGCTCACTGTGAGGAGGAACTGGATGCCGTTGCTGCACTTGTCAATATCGATTTTTTTAAGGGAATGGTGAAAGTCATTATTGAAAAAATTGATGAAGGAACTTTATTTATAAAAATCTTTAAAAAAGATAAGAAAAAGAAATAATTAGTATATTGTGCATGAAAAAAGCTTTGTCGGGATTCCAACAAAGCTCTTTTCAATACAGGTTTATATAATAATGCACAAAAATTTGCGTTGCAAATTTCACACACGAATAAAGATGTGGACTTGAAAAAGTTGTAATAAGTGCAATTGTTATTAATGCCTGCTTTTGTTTTTAATTAATAAAATTTTCAATGTTATTCCATACTTCATTAGTATAAATTTTTCTTTCTGCTGAAAATGGTAATAGAGTAGTAAATGATAATCCTAAAAATTCTTTAATTTTTTCTAATTCATTATCAACTTTTGTAATAGCAATTTTATCTGCTTTGTTTGCAATAAGCATAAATGGAAGATTAGTTTTTTTTATATAGTGCAACATATGAACATCGTCTGATGTTGGATTATGACGTATGTCTAGTAAAAGGATTATAAGAGCAATGTTTTGACATTTTTCTAAATAATCTTCAATAAATATTCCCATATTTGTTTGCTCAACTTTACTTAATTTGCTATATCCATATCCAGGTAAATCAACAAAATAGAAATTTTCATCAATATTATAAAAGTTAATTTGTCGTGTTTTCCCTGGTGTATTACTTGTTCTAGCTAAGGATTTTCTGTTTAGCATTGTGTTAATAAATGATGATTTTCCAACATTTGATTTTCCAACAAGGACTATTTGTGGTAAATCATTTTTGGGATATTGAGCTGGCTTTACAGCAGATATTTCAAATTTTGGATTTTTAATAATCATAATAATTTCTCCGTTTCTATTTTATACAATAGGAATTTTGTATTATGCTTTTGGTTTTAAGATTTCGATTCCACCCATATATGGTCTTAAAACTTCTGGAATTGTTATAGATCCATCTTTTTGATAGTGATTTTCCAAAAATGCAATTAACATACGTGGAGGAGCGACTACTGTATTGTTTAATGTATGTGCATAATAATTTCCTTTTTCACCTTTTATACGAATTCCAAGTCTTCTTGCTTGTGCGTCTGTTAGATTAGAACAACTTCCAACTTCAAAATATTTTTGCTGACGTGGACTCCATGCTTCAACATCACATGATTTTGCTTTTAAATCTGCTAAATCTCCAGAACAGCACTCTAATGTTCTAACAGGTATTTCCATACTTCTGAATAATTCTACAGTGTATTTCCACATTTTTTCATACCATTCCCAAGATTCATCTGGTTCACAGACAACAATCATTTCTTGTTTTTCAAATTGGTGAATTCTATAAATACCACGTTCTTCTATACCGTGTGCGCCTTTTTCTTTTCTAAAACATGGAGAATATGAAGTCATTGTATAAGGAAGATTTGCTTTGTTTAGGATTTGTCCTTTAAATTTTCCAATCATAGAGTGTTCACTTGTTCCAATTAAATATAAATCTTCACCTTCGATTTTATACATCATTGCATCCATTTCTTCAAAACTCATAACGCCAGTAACAACGTCTGATCTAATCATATAAGGTGGTATACAATAAGTAAATCCTTTATTTATCATGAAATCTCTAGCATAAGATAGGACAGCTGAATGTAATCTAGCTATATCTCCAACTAGGTAATAAAATCCGTTTCCTGCAACTCTACGAGCTGCATCTAAATCAATTCCTGCTAAGCTTTCCATTATGTCTGTATGGTATGGAATTTCGTAATCTGGAACTACTGGCTCACCAAATTTTTCATTTTCTACATTTTCATTATCATCTTTGCCTATTGGAACTGATTCGTGCATGATGTTAGGGATTTTCATCATAATGTTTGTAACTTTTTCTGAATATTCATTTTCTAATTTTTCATTTTCTGTAAGTTCATCATTAATTTTTTTAACTTCAGCTTTTACTTTTTCGGCTTCATCTTTTTTTCCCTCACGCATTAATCCACCGATTTGTGTACTTAGTGAATTTCTTTGAGCTCTTAACTCATCTCCATGAAGTTTTAATTCTCTGTTTTTGTTATCAAGTTCGATTACTTCATCAACAAGAGGTAGTTTGTGCATTTGAAATTTTTTCTTAATATTTTCTTTTACTATATCAGGGTTTTCTCTTAAAAATTTAATATCAATCATTATTAATCTCCTTTCAATTATCCTTTTATATAATTTTTTGTTAGATTTTCACATAATTCAAATCTATGTGTTTGACCTGTAATGTTGTCAGGTCTATCTGGAATGGACTCTAAAAACATGGATTCACGTCTAACCCAAATATTTTTTTCATCATTTCTTGTATATAATGGTTTGTAGATAACCATTCTTTCTTGTGTTTCCGAATCATAAGCAATGTTTTCAACAAAATAATAATTTCCTTTAAAGTGTCTGTAAACTTGACCAATTTTTACTTGTTCCATAAAATTCATCCTTTCTAATGTGGGCAAATAAAACAAAAACCCTTATGCATTTTTGCATAAGGGCGAATATTCGCGGTACCACCTTTTTTTATAACTCTTATAGTACGATAACCTGTACAAATGGTCTAGCTTATTGGGCTAGAGGCTAAAGTGTAGATTCATAAAATGTTTTAGTCTGTTTTCACCAACCACAGATTCTCTGAATAAAACTTAGATTATTACTAGTCACTTATTGTTGCCAAATTATGTATACAATAATATCATGTGATTTTTTAAAAGTCAATATTTATTTGACAAAAAAATGTAGAATGTATACAATCGTATTGTGATTTTTGTAGGAATATTTTTAAACTTTTTTTAGCGGAGGTTTTATATGAAAAAAAGGTATTTTGTGCTGTTTGTATTGTTATTTTTAGCAATAATAATATTTCCTAAAATTGGATATGCTGAAACGTTTTCAGAAGGTGGATATACAATACAAGATTATGATATTGATATGGTTGTTAATGAAAACAATACATTTGATATTACTGAAAAGTTGACTGTAGATTTTAGTGAGGCAAGACATCGGAATATATAGAAAAATTCCATTGCAAAATAATGTAAAAAGAGCAGATGGAACAACATCAAAGAATAAAGCTACTATAACTAATATTGATGTAAATACAGATTTTAAAAAATATAAAGAAGGTAATTATTTAGTTATAAAAATAGGTGATTCAGCTGATACAGTTAAGGGGAAACAAGAATATATTATAAAGTATAAATATGATATAGGAAAAGATCCTTTAAAAGACAAAGATGAATTTTATTTTAATCTAATAGGTAGTGAGTGGGATACTTCGATTGAAAATGTTAGTTTTAAAATAACTATGCCTAAAGATTTTGATGAGTCTTTACTTGGATTTTCTTCTGGAATGTTTGGTTCAACAGATGATTCCAATATTAGGTATCAAGTAAAAGATAATGTTATAACAGGTATGACTAGAAAAGGTCTTCAAATAGGGGAGGCTTTGACTGTTAGACTTACATTACCTGAGGGATATTTTGTTGGTGCTAAAAATCATATAGACATTTTTAATTTTTTTTTAATAATATTTTGTTGTTGTTGCGTTGGATTTGTGTATTTTATATGGCGTAAATACGGCGAATCAAATGAAATTATTGAAACAATTGAATATTATCCGCCAGACGGATATAATTCTGCTGAAGTTAGTTTCTTATATAAGGGAGCAACTGATAAAGAAGATATTGTTTCTTTATTAATTTATTTAGCTAATAAGGGTTATATAAAAATAGAGGATGGAGATAAAAAACTCTCTGCTCTTAATAAAAATAAAGGATTTAAAATTACGAAATTAAAAGATTATGATGGGCATGATGAAAATGAAAAAATGTTTTTAGATGGATTATTCAAGAGTAGTGGAACAATAGATTTCAAAAAGTATAGGGAATTGAAAAAAGAAGAAAAAGAAACTGGAGTGAAAATGTCTTATCAAGATATTCTAGATAAGACTGCTAGCGAAGATAAGAAAATTGTTGTTACTGAAGATGATTTAAGGGATAATTGTTTTTATATTGTGGTAGATAATATAAAAAAGAACATAGAATCAAAGGCAAATAAAGCAAAAATTTTTGATATGAATGCAATGTCAAAATTAAAATGGGTAATATTAACAATGGTGTTGATTGTGATATTTGGAATTTCAAAAGTCATTGTATCACAAAATGTTGGAACAAATATTTTTGAGAAAATATTAGCAATTGCGGTGTTATTTCCATTTGTAGCAGGAGGTCCTGCATGGAGTATGTATAAGAGTTATAAAAAAATGAAACATGATATTGTTTTTGAAACTGTATTTAATGTAATTAGTATAGGGCTAATTTGTATGACGGTTATTGATAGTGCGTTTTCTTTTATTACATATATGTTAGCTGGGATAGCAATATTTATTCTCAGTAGATTAATGAATGATATTCCTAAGAGAAATCAATATGGTAGGGAACTTTTAGGAAGGATAAAAGGATTTAAAACTTTTTTAGAGACTGCTGAAAAGCCTAGATTGGAAATGTTAGTTGCAGAAAATCCAGAGTATTTTTATGATATTTTGCCATATACATATGCTTTAGGTGTATCTGATGTTTGGATTAAACAATTTGAGACAATTTCAATAGTTCCACCAACATGGTATGATTCAACTTCAGATTTTGATATAAATAGTTTTAGTAGTTTTTTGGATTCGACAATAAGTTCTGCTACGTCAGTAATAACAGCTAGTTCTTCAAGTGATTCAGGTAGTTCATCAGGAGGTGGCTCTGGAGGCGGTGGAGGCGGCTCTTGGTAATTAGTATTTATTAAAAAGAGGTATTAGTATGAAAAGATATAAGTTAGGATTAATTTGTGGAAGGTTCAGTCCAATACATAATGGACATAAAATGATAATTGATAAAAGCTTGGAAATTTGTGATAGAACACTTGTATTTGTTGGTTCTGCTCAAGAAAGTGGTACTTTACGAAATCCTTTTTCTGCAGATTTTAGAATTGATTTATTACGAAAAATTTATTCTGAAAATAGAAAACTGAGAATAGAAAAGCTAGATGATATGACAAATGAGTATGATATTAATTCCCTTTGGGGACAATATGTAATAGATAAAACGATTGAGTGTGAAGGTAGAAAAGCTGATGCTATAATTTCAGGAAATGATGAAAGCAGAAAAGACTGGTTTTCGGCTGGACAAATGAAAAATGTTAAAGAAGTTTTATTAGATAGAAGAATGATTAGTATATCTGCAACGAAGTTGAGAGGTTATATATTAATTGGGGATTTGAGAGCTTGGAAAAGATATGTTCCAAATGAGATTATTCCAGAATTTGATAGAGTAAGAGAAGAATTATTAAAAAGTAAAATTTATTCATTAATTTTGGATGAAATGGGAGAAAATCTTTCAATTGAAAATTATGAAAAAATTTATTCTATATATGAAAAAGAAGATAAAAAAATAAAAATGAGTAATATTTAATAAAATTGAACATATAATAATGATAGGAGGATAAAAAATGTACGAGTCTTATATTAAAGAAGTTCCTATCATTGATTTAAAAAAAGAGGATTATGATTATACTATTATACAGAGCATATTAGAGTCTCAAAGAAGATTGGAGCTTGCTCATCGAAATTTTGAATATGCAAGAGGTGATTTGATTGATTATTATGCATATCAAATAAAATCTGAGCAAGCCAAAATTGATTATTTACTTAAACAGGCAAAGGATAAAAAGATTGTTTTAAATACAGTCAATGCTAGAAAAATTGCTCAAAATAGTTTAGCTACAAATTAAAAATAGTGTAGTATGTTAGGAGTTATATGAATATTACTTAAAAAACGACATGTTTTAATTTTATTTGAAATATGTCGTTTTTATTATATAATAGGAAAGTCATGCTGACTTTTCTATTATATAATAAATTTTCGCGCTCGAACAAATTTATTGAAAATTTCAATTTTATAGAAAAATATAAAGAGTAGAGTAAAGACTGAAAATTGAAAATTTTTAGATTTGTTCTATTTATATTTTTTCTTTGGAATTAGTGTTCATTAGGATTTTGACAGAAAAAAAGACAAGATTATTTTTCTAACCTTATCTTTCGTTTTTTATTTTAATGTTTCTACTGTAAATCTTTTTAATATTTGAACTACACCTGATGCTCCAAATGCTATACATGCACCTACTATATATATTACTGCATGTTTTTTTATTTCTGCCTTGTCGCTTGGTGCTGATGACATATATTTAATTGCAAGTACTATAAGCATTATTGCTCCCATTCCTATTGCTACTATTTGGAAAAGTCCAATTGTTACTGTCATTGCCTTGGAAAAGCTTGCTATTCCAGCTGCTTCTGCATTTGGCTTTATTCCACTGGTTGCAAATGCTACATTTGATAGTACTATTGTTAACATTATAAACAATGATATCAATGTTAAAATTTTATTCATTTTTATTTTCATATGTGCCCTCCATTATGTTATATCTTTTACAAATGTTTCAACTATTCTTACTAGTAAGACTGCTCCAAAAACCATGACTCCTCCCATTATATATGGAATTAGTTTCTTTTTTATTTCTGCTTTATCATCTGGAGTGCTATACAAATATCTTATTGCTAGAACAAATGTAGCTATTACTGCTACTCCTCCTCCAATGTATTGGATAATTCCTAGTATTGTATTTCCTAATTCATATAATGATGATACTCCTGTTTGTGTTGGATTGCTAACTATTGATTCTGGATCCATTGTAGCTGCATATGTACTAGTACATATAGTTATTATAAATATTAATGTTATTGAAATCTCTATAATTTTCAAAAGTTTTTTTTGCATGTTCTCACCTTCTTTTTGCAAAATTTTTAAATTGTCAAAAATTTATGAAATGATTTTTTTCATAAATTTAGTTTTATCTTTTTATATAAATTTATCCTTGCTTCAAATTTTATATTGATTAGCAAGCGATTACATAATTTTCTTTTTTGAATAAAAAAAGGTTATCATAAAAAAATGATAACCCTTTTTTTATTCTGTTTATTTTTTGATGTTGTCTTTAGCAAATTGTTTGATAATTTCTAGAATTCCTGATGCTGCGAATAAAACAATTGCACCAACTATGTAAACAACAGCAGATTTCTTAATTTCAGCTTTTTCTCCTGGAGCTGCAGAAATATATTTTATAGCCAATACTATTAACATGATAACAGCTATTGCCATACCAATTACTTGAGTAATACCTAATATAACACTTAATATTCTACTAAATGTTCCTGATGTATTACTTGTTGTTCCTGATGGTATTGTATCTGTAGCTAATGCGACATTGTTTATACATAATGCAATCATTGCTACCATAAGAGCAACAGACATTACTTTAACTATTGTCTTTTTCTTCATAACTTTTCCTCCTTTTATATTGACTTAATCATTTTTTTACTTTTATACACTTTTAGTTTAGCATAAAAAATTTTTTTTGTACATAGTTTTTTAAGTTTTTTTTAATTTTTACGTCTTTTTACGTCAATCTACATCTTAAACTTAACTTATAAAGACCAAAATAATAGTCTTTTTAAAATTATTTTCTTCGTTTTGAAACAACTCATTTTTATTATTAATTTTTGAATTTTATTGAAAAAAACATCCAAATAAACAATGTTGTTTATTTCAAACTTTACATCTATATAATTACATGTAACTAATTTGCATGAAATACACTGTGCTTGACATCTTTTGTCTACAAGATGTTCACATAAAACTAATTTTCCAAATACTTTTCTTTTATCAAAATGGTAACAGCAACCCATTTTCTTTCTTCTTGTTGTAGAACATTCTCTTTTTGCAACACAAACATCATTCTCAAAATTGCAATAATTTTTTTTTTCGAATTCTTCATCTAAAAATTCACATGCTTTATCATATAAATAATTGTATCTTTCTAATTTATTTTTTATAAACATTGCTTTTAATGAAATTATTAAGCTATTAACATTTTCATTATTCAAATCTTTCGCATACAAAAGAAGAATTATTTCTTTATTTTCAAAAATGATACCTTTTGAATTTGACTTTTTTCTAAAAAATCTCTTTAATTCATACACTTTACTTTTTAATTTTTTCATATTCATGCTTTCTATGTTGTCAATTGTAATTATATTTTCAATTTCTATATTTTTATCATGTGTTATCATAATGTACTTGTTTTTTGTCACTTCTTCAACTCTATTTTCTTGATTTTTATCCAACTTCTTCTCCATTTCTTTTATTTATCTTATATCTCTATCTTTCTCTTTCTTCGCCTAGATATAGTTCCACCTTTTCAAAGTCTAATTCATTTAATATATACGACTTAATAAAGCCTGTGATATCTTTATCAAATTCTATACCAATATATTTTTTTAATTTTTTTAACATTCTTTTATTATATGCAATACGATGTACATTACCTTTTTTATGTTCAAGTTTTTCAAAGAAATAACTTGATACGAAATCATTAATGAATTCATTTATGTATGTTTTTTCATTTTCTTTTCCATTTTATTTTTTAAACTCGTTAATATCCATTTTCCCCTCTTATTTAAAAACCACTGGATATATTATATATATATATATCCAGTGTTGGCAACTAATCTTATAAAAGATTTTTAGTATCAATTTTTCATATAGCGATATGTGTTATCCTCTATATGAAGAACAATAGCTAGTTAAAAATATCTCCTTGCCATCCTTTAAGCACTCATACCACGATTCTCTGTCTTTAAGGTGTGTACAAGTCTGACAACATTTATCGCATTTTTTCTCCATAAGCTCTGGTTTAAGTTGAATTAATCTTTCTTTTATAAATATTACCTCCCTACTAAACTATTAGCAATTTGTAACATTTATAAGATTAGTTGGTACAAAATGTATTGTATTGGCATTTTACATTTTTTACTTTTTTGTCAATATTTTTTATATTTTTTAATTTTTACTTTTTTTGTTTTTATTTTTGAGTTAAATTAATGCTTTTTTTATTGCAACAAACACGGCAAGAGAATTTTCTCTTGCCGTGTTTGTGTCTTTTAACAGATTAATGTTTAGAATTTTTCAGCAAATACTTTGAGTAATGCTGTAAATCTGATTTTTGGACATTTTTCTGTTAATTCAGGATATTTTTTTAACCATTCTTTCCATTCCTCTCGCATTGTATCTTTGATTTCTTTATTTGTTACTGCAGAGTTCGCAAATAATTTCACATTTATCCACTTTGCGACAGAAGAATAGTCAATTGTTTGTGTTAATTGTTTAAGTTTGCATGATCCAACAAAAGCTACTGTAATAACCTCTGAGGTTGACATTCCGATTTCATCTAAGAACTGCTTAACCTGTTTTTCTGCTGGTATCGAAGGATTTACTTTTTCTAATGCAGGTCCGACAATCTTTTTAATTTCGGCTTGTGCATCAGCTTTTTCAGTTTCTTTTGTATCTGATTTTTCTGATGTACAGCCAATGTTTTTGATTGTTTCTTCTTGTACCTTAGTTTCTGTTTCACTCATTGAAATCGCTTCTGCATTTTCAGAATTTTCCTCTGAATCATCATCGAGTCCGATTGGGTGATAGTAGTTTTCTAAGTTCTTGGTAAAATCAAATGTTCCTGCTAATCTTTTCAGGATTTTTTCAAAGAACTCTGGTGTTGTTTGTCCAACTACTTTATCTAGTCGTTCTATTTTTACATATCGTCCTTTGTCTAATAAGACTGTTCCGTATTCTTGGTATCTTTCTTCGCATACTGCATCTTCTGGTACATCAAATACTATATAAGATTTTGAAGTAATCCTTCCACTTTGTTTCATTCTTGTCGCAGGCACTACATACGCCATTCCAGTTGGTCGAATATCACATACAACTACTGGTATAGCATCCCCATTGATTTCACCTTTTAAATGAAATCCATAGAAACATTCAACTATATCTCCTATTGAGAAGTTTTTTTCTTCACGTCGGAATTTATAGTTATATCTGAATGAAATTTCTCTCATAGATGTATAAATATAGTTACCAATTTCTCTTTCTGAAATGTTCATTTTGTACATTCCCCAATATATTGTTCTTGCATACTTTTCAAGTAATTCTTCGATATATTGATTTTGGAATGCAACTTTTTTGATGATTAAATCATCTGGTGATTGTGGTTCCAAAACTGTAGACTGTTCGTTAGTTGCTCTTTCTTCATCTGCTGCTTTTGTTTCAGTTTCTACTTCGATTTCAGATTCTTCAATCGTTTCCTGATTTTCGGATTTAGCATACTGTTCTGTATCTTCAGATACTTCCTGTGATTCTACATCTTCTTCAAGTGTGTTATCGATGTTTGCACTAAGAACTGAATAATATTTGTCTACTAACAAAATGACTGAATCAATGGCGTTGTCATCAATATTTTCTACTGTTATGATTTCATTTTCAAAATCAATATTGATCCGGCAAGAAATTTTGTTAATCTCTTTGATTAATGTTGCTATTGAATAATTTTTTTGTTTGCTTACATTAAAAGTTATTTTCTTCATTGTGGTCCTCCTGTCTTATAAAAAAATATTGATTAAGCGAATTAAATCAATGGTATTTGCTTTTCTAATGCCAAAGTTTTCTTTCACTCTTGCTACAATAAGGCGTTTTACCTCATCTTCATCAACATTTTCCTCTTTTGAAATTTCTTTACATAGGGTCTCCATATTGAAATAACCTTTCTTTGGAGAAGAAATTATTGCTTTTAGTAGATACTGCACACCATTTTTGTTGATATCGAAACCAAATAATTTTAAAAGCTTTTCAGCTTTTACTTCATCTGGGGAATATTCTCGTGAAAGTTTCATGAGCTTATTCATATCAACAAATGATAAAAAGTTAATTTGATTCATATTGATATCTTTTGGTTTTTCTGAATTTTTTGGTGGTACTTCAATATATACTTTTTTCTCTACAATTTTCTCTATTGCTTTTAACTGTAATGAGATTCTCAGTATTTTATCGATTTCTTCCATGTACTTTGGTGTTAATTGTCCAATGTATTCTCGTAATCTACTCTTATCAACTGTTTTTACCTGTTCTCCTAAAAACATATTTAGTCGAATATCTGCTTTTTGCATATCATAATCTACCATACTTTCAGCATCAAATTTTAAATGATAGTGTATTGGTAAATTATGTTTATAACTCTTACACTGTGTTGTGCAAGCGATTACAATAGTGCATGGTGAATGTAGATTACCTATATCGTTTTGTACAATTAGTGCGTATCGCTCTCCACCCTGTTCATGACCATATGGTTCACCAAAATCACATTTGTATATTTCTCCTCTTTTAACTGTTGAATAGATTAAATCATATTCAGGAAGTGGCTGTGGGAGTAATGTGATTTCTTTTTTAGTATCTTCTGATTTTTCTTCTGGTTTTGGGTCTTCTTTCAATTCTGAATCTTCTTTTGGTTCTGGGTACTCGGCATTTTTCTTCTCTAAAGATAAATCTTCTTCAGGTGTTTCCTGAGATTCTGGACTTATGAAATTTTGAACTTTTATGATGTTTATTTCATTACAAAGTTTAGACAGTAAATCTTCTGAAATGTCACCTTCCAGCGTAATTGCCGAATCAGTTATACTTGCTTTAATATTATACTTTACAAGTAATTTGCTGATCCGACAAATGTCAATTGATTTTGTTTGAATCTGTAACACGATGTCATCCTCCTTATTTTGTTATTCCTCGTTGTTGCAAACTTTTTTAAATTATCACTCTCCTTTTAGACTTTTGCTTGCATTATGAAATTTTCATTTCATAATTGTTAATGTGTTATGTTAATATAATATCATAAAAGTTTGTAGAAATCAATGTGATTGTAAAATGAATTGTAATAAAATAATAATTTTTTTGAATTTTTTTAAGATTTTTGCATATATTTATATTGACAAGACAGTAATTACCGTGTTATACTTTTATTGGTGCTTGAAAAAAGCATATTGACATCGCGGGGTGGAGCAGTTGGCAGCTCGTTGGGCTCATAACCCAAAGGTCGCAAGTTCGAGTCTTGCCCCCGCAACCACTAATACCAAGCCTTTCAAGGTTTGGCTATTTTTTTATATTTGTGAAAAAGTGACGGAAAAGTGACGAAAGTTTTTGAAGCAAGTTTATTTTAAACAAATAAAATGATATAATATGAAAAAATTAGAGGTGAATTTTATGGAAGAAATTTTCAATAAACTTATGCACAATACAACATTTTTAACTATACTTTCAGGAGTTATAGTTTATGTATTAAGTCAATGGTATAAGGAGAGTATAATTAATCCTGAAAAGCAATATAAAGAATTAAGGCAAAGAATTATTTATACAATTACTCTTTATTGTTGCTATTATACTAATCCATATAATCCTTTCAAAGAAAAGGAAAATGTAAGAATGAAAGAGGAATATGATTTAGGAAGTAGTGAAATGAGAAGAATATGAGCGGAATTAGCTGGATATATAGGAACAATTCCAAGGATAAGATATAAAAGGATAAGAAGATTAAATAATGTTTTACATGCATTAATAGGTATTTCAAATGGATTTTATAATGTATCAGACCATTTTGATACAGCAGAAGCAAATAGAAAATGTGAAAAAGTTATAAGGGAAGAATTAAAAATTAAGTAAAAGGGGAATATATGATAGAACAAGCAGAGAATCAAAATGAAAACTTATGTATTAATTATTTAAAAGTTAGCTTTATAAAGAAAGATTTTGTTGAAAATTTTGAGACTAATTATGAAGAATATCTTACTGAATTTATAAATAATTCTAAATTTGTTATAGATAATGGAAATAAAAAGTTTAGAGTAATAAAAAAACAGTCGCATGGCGAATGTGATGTAACAAATGACAAATATTCAATAGATTATAAATTGTTAATAGATAATAAAACTATAGAAAATATGAATTATTATAGTGAAAATATTTCTGTTTATAATGATGGAGCAGTGGGATATAGTGCAAGTAAAAAAAACGGAGAATATAGGATACATATCCTTTTAAATATATTAAGAACTTTATCCAAAGAGGATATTAATCAAATAGAGAATTCGAAAAAAAGTGATTTAACAGAAATCCAAAAAATAGTAAAAGACTATATAAATAAAATTAAGAAAGACAAAAATATACTTTATTTTATACCATATAATTTATTTTTTAAGGATAGAAAAATGGATAAGGAAATGTTAAATTGCGCAATTGATAAATTAAACGAAGGCTTGAAAGGATTTTTAGAATATAGAAATGCACATGCAGAGAATAAAGATACATATTTTAGTTTTGTGTCTAATGAGAATATGGTGTTTTTAAAATATGAAAACAAATTAAAATTGTATGATATAGTTTCAATTGAAAAAAGTAAATTGTATTTGAAAATTCAAGACATTAATGACTTTTGGTGATTTCAAGAATAAAAGATAATAATGTGTATAAAGTATAAAGAAGCGGAAATAAACCGCTTCTAATTTATTTTGCTTGTAAAAAAACATCCATTTTATTCGCAACATCTTGAAATTCGTTATCAAAGAAATGACTATAAATACTATGAGTTACTGTAACATTAGAATGACCAGCCCTTCTGCTAATGATTTGTGCCTGTATTCCGCTCGAAATTTGAAGGGATATAGAAGTATGCCTTAGACCATGAAAATTGATTCTCTTTAGATTGTGGCGCTTAATTATCCTATCTAATATTTGAGAAGGAGTGTCAGGATGCATATCTGTTCCAAAATCAGTAGTAAATATTCTTTTACTATTTCTCCATTTATCGCCTAATCTCATTTTGTTTTCTAATTGTTCTTTATGATATTGTTTTAAAATATCTAAAGTTGTTTTAGAAATATATATAATTCTATTACTTGTTGATGATTTAGTGTCTTTTTCAAATATACCTAATTCTTTTGTATATTGAGTAGTTTTATTTATATTAACAGTAGATTTATTAAAATCAATATCAGACCATGTTAAACCTGTTATTTCTCCACGCCTTGCCCCAGTATCTAAAGCAATCATAATAAGTGCTTGATATTTTAGGCATTCATTTTGTAAAGCATTAGCTAATTGTTCGACTTCTTCAGGAGAATAACATTCTATTTGTTTTTTCTTTATTTTAGGTTTTTCAATTCTTGCATTTGGATTATTTAAAATATATCCCCATATTACAGCTTTGTTTAAAGCAGTAGAAATTATAGTATAATGATGTTGTATAGTTTTATCGGAGTAATTTGTAGTTGTTCTTAATTCATTATAAAAATCTTCCAATATTTTAATATTTAAATCTTTAATATGAATATGACCAATACTTTTATTAATGTTATCAACCCAATGTCTATTAGATACATAAGTTTTAGGAGACCATATTGTTTTAGAATATTCTAGCCATTCATTTAATAATTGTTCCATAGTAATTTTATTTTTATTTATGTATGTATTATTTTTAATACTTAGCTTTAGTTCATTTTCTCTTAATACCGCTTCTTTTTTTCCACCATGAAAAGTTTCAGTATGACGAATTCTTTTGTTTCCGTTATAGCCTATAGGAATATCAATTTTGTATTTCTTATTTTTTATTAGTTCCTTTACTGCCATAGTATACCTCCTTATCAAATTTTTCTAACATTTTTAAAGCATCTGATATAGTTATTTTTTCTGATTTTACTAATGAGGTTATTTTTTTATATTCTTTTTTGAAAGCTTCGCGTATATTTTTATATTTATTTACTTCTTCTTCATCAATATTTTTAATCTCTATTTTTTCACTTTCACGAACATATTTATTATTATATTTTGTTATTAAAGTAGCATATTTCATACTTAAAACATTTTCTTTTCTTTTGATTAGATAATTTTTACGATTCATTAATTGCTTGCAAGTAAGAGAAGTATTATTAAATAAATATTCACAATATATTACATTTTCTTTATTCACAGGTGTTATAAAATACCTATTACAATTTTCACATTTTTTTATATAAAATTTATTATTAAAAATTTCATATAGTGAACAAATTAATAAATCTATTAAGCCATTACATACATAATCTTTTTTTAAATCAATTTTCTTTTCATTAAACAAAAGTGCATTTAATTTTTTATTATTATCTTGGAGATGAATTTTTTCTTCCAATTGTTTTTGAGAGTATACAAAGTTTGTATAAATAGTCGGACTAGGAAGTTGTTTATTTAAAAAGTCTTTAACATATGCTAAAAACAGATTACTTTTACAAAAAGCTTTATTTTCAATACATTTTTCTATATATATTCGCAATATTTCAATTTGCTTTTGTGTATTTTCTTCAAATTTAAAATTATTATTATCTAAAAGGCTTAGTGCTGAAACTCCTAGTTTTATGTATTTCTTAATTGATAAATTATCGGGAATATCAGAAACATAAATTTTAATATATTCTTCAAGTTCATTATCTAAACCATCGGTAATTTCGATTTTTGAATTTTGTAGAACAGAATATAAAATTTGTTTTTCTTGAAGGTTATTATTTTTCTTATTCATATTTTTCTCCTTGTACTTTTGTTTGTTTATTATACAACAACAACATACATAAAGTCAATAAAAAAAATGTATGTTTTTCTAAAAACAAAAACATAGAAAACAACTTATTAAAATTGTTATTGTTGTTTTAAAGTAATAAATGAAGGGAGGAAAAAGAATGAAAAATTTTAACCAAGAAATTAGGAATAGTATTTTAAAAAACAATTTGAGATATTGGCAAGTTGCTGAAAAATTACATATAAACGATGGAAATTTTTCAAGACTATTACGAAAGGAGTTAACAAAAGAAAAAAAGGATGAAATTTACGAAATAATAAAAATATTAAAGGAGGAACCAAAAAATGAACAATGAAGATAAGATAATGAATATTAAAGAATTAAGTCGGATATTTAAATTGTAGTGTTTCACAAATAAGAAAAATGGTTTATGAAAACAACATCCCAAGCTTCCGCATTGGAAATAGGATAATGTTTACACGTTCGATTATTAATAAATGGATTACTAACTTACATAATGATATTGATATAGGAATATACGATAATGAAATAGGATAATCAATATATGAACAAAATTCAGGAAGTAAAACAAAGAGTGGATATTGTAGCAGTAGCGCAATATTTCGGAATTGATATAAATAGGAGTAATAAAGCCAAATGTTGTTTTCATAATGAAAAAACTCCTAGTATGTCATTCCATAAAGAAAAGCAAATTTTTAAATGCTTTGGATGTGGTATAGGTGGAGATGTTATAAAACTTGTATCAGAAATATTACATATAAATCCGTATGAGTCGGCTAAAAAAATTAATGATATTTTTAATTTAGGTTTAGATTTTAAAAAGCAAAAAACTTCAAAAATAGAAGAGAAGAAATATAAAAATGAAGTAAATTTAGTTAACAAGTTTAGAGAATGGGAAAATGAAATATTTCAAGATATGTGTGATTACTTTCATCTTTTAAGAAAATGGGAAGCGATTAAGGATTTTGGAAATGATTTGTTTGTGGAAGCATTGAAAAACAAAGATTATATTGAGTATTTAATAGATGAAGTATTTATTAATGGAAATGATGAAGACAAAATATGGATGTATAAAAACAATAAGAAACTTATAAATAAAATAAAAATTAAATTAGAAAATGAAAGGAGAATAAAACATGAATAAAGAATTAATAAATCAATTAATGGAAGCAGAGTTTATGCCATTTGAAATTGAAAGAATGACCAAAGAGGAAATAATAAATGAGGAAACATTTAATTATATATTATCCATAGAAGATGATTTTAAAAGAGAAAATATAATAATGCAGATAGAAGAAAAAGCAAAGGAAAAGAAGTGTTTATCAAATTTTAAAAATTTATTAAAAAAATATAATAATCAAATAATGAGGGAGAATAAACGAATTATAAGAATTGAAAAAATGAAACATAATGAATTAGGAGATAAATTATTAGAAGAAAACTCAATAAAACTATATGGAGATAAGTTATATATATATGATAATGGAGTGTATAAAGAAGATAAAATAACTATAGATAAAAAGATTATAGAAATACAACCAGACTCTAATTCAGGATTCAGAAAAGAAGTATATTTATATTTATTGTTAAATGCAGAAAAAGCTGAAATTGATAAAGAAAGTAATATTGTTAATTTCAAAAATGGATTATATCATATAGATAAGAAAAAGTTATATAGCCATACTCCAGAAATTTTTTCTATTAATCAAATTGATATTAATTATTGTGATAATTGTAGAAAAGTTGAAGCAATTGACAAGTATTTAGACAGATTAAGTTCATACAAAAAAGAAAGAAAACAAGCTATATTAGAAATGATAGGTTATGCTATGACTACAAGTGTTAAGTTTCAAAAGGCTTTCATAATGTATGGCGAAAAAGCAAGAAATGGAAAGTCTACATCTTGTAAATTAATAACAAAATTAATAGGTAAAAACAATGTAGGAAATGTATCATTTAAAGATATGAATAAAAATCGTTTTGCAACTAAAGGTATAAAAGGAAAACTTTTAAATATAGGAGCGGAAATGAGTGAAGAATACATTGAAGATGTAAGTATGTTTAAGATGTTTATATCTCGGAGATTCTTTAGAAATAGAAGAAAAATTTAAAGAAAGAGAAACTATATCTCCTTATGCTAAATTTATATTTAGTGCTAATGAGTTACCAGTTGTTTCTGATAAAACAAATGGATTTTATAGGAGATTACATATAATTCCGTTTGAAACATCTTTTACGAATGAAGATTCTAAAAACTTTAATTTTGATGAATTGATAACTGAAGAAGCATTACAATATTTAGCTAAGATTGCTTTAGAGGCATATTCATTAATGGATGTAGAATTTTCAAATTATGAAGAAAGCAATAAAGAAGTGGAGAAATATAAAATTAGTTCTAATAGCATATTAGCATATATTAATGATAAAGAACAAATATCTACTTTAATTAATAAATATAAAAAAGATGCATATATAAAAGGTACAAATGTATTTGAAGATTATGAAAGCTATTGTAATGCTAATAAATATAGAGCTGTAGGAAGAACAAAGTTTTATTCAGAAATTGAAAAAATAAGTAGAGTTAAGCTTAAGAAAATAAATAATCAAAATTATTATGAAATTAATTTATAAATATTTAATTATAATATAAGTCCATTTATTAAATTAAGATATTTCAATATGTAAGGGTATTTATGGAATTATTTTTTATAATATAGATATATAGTATAATAAAAAATAAAGATAAAAAGTATAATTATATTAAAAGGGTTCAAAAAATAATCCCTTTATTCCCTAATTAATAATACGGGGGGATTTATTTCATATTTAGTGAAGGCTTAGTTCCAGAAATTTTATATCTAATATATAGAAAACACTGATTTGCAAGGAGTAAATCAGTGTTTATTCTAATTCTTTTATAAAATCTTTTAACATATCTTCCATAGAAACATTAAATATTTTGCACAAAGCATAAAATTCATATTCTTTAACGATTCTTTTACCAACTTCAATGTTTTGTAAAGAAGATTTAGGAATATCAATTCCCATTAATTGAAGCTTATTAGATAATTGAGATAAAGACATCTTATGAAGTTCTCGATATTTTTTTATGTTTTTAGATATTACATTCAATTTATTATTATATTTTAATATCTTATTCATATATACATTATTTCCTTTAATATTTTTTTTATTTATATTGATTTTATAATATAAAAATGCTATTATTGTCTTACTGGTAATACGAAAAGCATTCAGAAAGGAGAAAATTTATATGTTAATAAAATGTAAAGAATGTGGAAAGAAAATTAGTGATAAAAGTATTAGTTGTCCTAATTGTGGATGTCCTTTATCAGAAATGATATCAAGAGGAACTGTAAGAATTAAAATGCCTAACAATATTGTTACAGGATGGGTTGGTTTATTTTCATCCAGAGATGCCTATGTAAAAGATGAAAATGGAGAAGTTTTATGGAAAGGTAAGCATGGAGAAAATGCTTCTTTTGAAATTGAATCTCCAACCAAAATAATTATAGATTTAGGTGGATGGGCAAATTCTGTAACCGGAATTGTGCAACCTAAGAAGAAATATTCTCTTGTTCAAGATTTAGGAGTGCATATGCTTGCAACTTTTAGATTGACAGAGGTAGATATGATAGATGCTGAATAAAAAATATATAGAAAATTTACATATTTTGTTTAAAATTAATTTGTAAAAAAGGATATTAAATATGGAAATAAACAATGTTATTAAAAAAGAAAGAAACAAAGTAGAGAATAATGATAAAACAAAGAAAAAATATTTATTTATTATATTAGTTATTTGTATAATAGTAATTATTACAATTTCTGCAATTGCTTGTTTTATATTAGTTATATATCCAAAACGATGTATTGGTATTATAGAAAATAATTATAATTTACAACAGTATTATAATGTTTCTAAATATGATTCAAAACTTGATTTAATAAAAAAATATTTACATGATGATGAAAAATATAATAGTGTACAATATAAAGTAAAGATATCAAATGCAATTAAATTATTTGAAGAAAAACAATTTTTGAATGCTTTAACAGAATTAGAAGCTATTAAAGTACCAGATAAAAATGTATATAATAAAATTAACGAATGTAAATATGAAATAGGAAAGGAATATATTGAAAAAGAAGAATATGAAATTGCATTAACTTATTTAGAGAAAGTAGAAAATAAAGATGATATAGATGTATTGTTAGATGAAATTCATTGTAATTTAGCATTAAAGTTTTTGAAAGAAAAAGAATATGTACAGGCTATGGAAGAAATTAAAAAAGTAAACAATAAGCAAAATGAAAACTTTAAGGAAATAAAAAAACAAATACATTATGAATATGGAAAATACTCTTTAAGTATAGGAAATTATAATGAAGGTATTTCTTATCTGGAACAAGCAAAAGATTATAAAGATGCAAACACACTTGTTAATAACGCATATATTGAACAAGCTGAAAAATATATTAAAATAGGAAATTTAAAGGAAGCAAAGCTGATATATGATTATTTAGATGAAGAATTGGAATATAATGAAATAAAAGTTTCAACAAGAAAAAAGCAATTAAATAAAATCGAAGGCATGATTGAAGCTACAGGCAAACATTATGCTACTAAAAGTTATTGTGAATCTAGAAATGTTTGGAAATATGATGGAAGATGGGATAGTTGGTATATAGATGAAGCTGATTCATCGGAATATATTGATGTTAGTTTAAAATTAAATGATGATGGAACTGTAACATTACATGCAAAAGCATATTTTAAAGCGTTTAATAATTTTTCAACATTGCAGGAATATTGTAAAGCGAATATTTTTTCGAGAACGATAGAGATAAAGAATATTGAACACATACCATCAACATATAATATAGATGAAGATACAAAGCTATTATTTTCAAATGGAAAATTTAAAATTGAATATAAAAAGAAAGATGATTATTCTATAAATTTTTATAATGTTTATTCAACAACAGTAACTTATTAATTTATATAAAATATACAGAATAAATAAGGGGGAATTAAAATGGAAGGTAATAAAAAGAAAAAAATAGTAATAGGAATAAGTATATTAATTATTTTAATATCTTTAATAGGTATAATCATATATGCTGTAAATAAGCCTAAAGTTGAATTAAATAAAGCTATATCATATATAAAAGAAGGAGAATATAAAAAAGCACATGATTATATCAATAGTACTTCCAACGAAAAAAATAAAAGAATAGTAAAAGAAATTTTAACAGAAATATTTTGTTATAAAATTGGAGATGGCGTAGAAGAAGTAACAACCATATTCACAGAAGGTACAAATATTATATATAAAATTGATATAAACAATATTGATTATAGTTTAGACGATAATCTTACTGTTAGAGTTGAAAATTTACAAGAATATATTAAATTAAAAGATGATTTTTCAAAGGAAATGTTAATAGAAGAAATGGACGAAATATATGATATGTACTTTGAAACAACAGAATATGTACATTTAAATTTTAAAGAATTCATGAATAGAATTTTTGATAAAACCTTTGCTTCAGAAATACAAGAAATTTCATCGGATTTGTATACGATTTCTGTAAAATTGAAAAATATAGGGAATATATACGAGTTTCTTCCAGAAACACAAGATATATGGGAAGAAATAGAAAAATATGTATAAGCATTATTTAGAAGCAAATTATAAATCAATATAAATAAATTTATAATGTTTTATAAATAAATATGATAATTTATATCAATAAAAAGTCTATGGAAATCATATATATTTTTTGAAAATTAGAGTAGGATAATTTATTACGGATAAATATTGAAAAAGGCTTGATATAAGGGATTAATATATATTAAATCAAAAATGCAGTAGTTAAAACAAACAATAAATCAGAGCTTGTGCATTAGTGTCACAAAAGAGTGACGAAAAAGTGACGGAATTTATAATAAGTTATGAAAAAGTATATAAAAATATAGTAGTTATATCCGTTATATGCGTTGAAGCTGTAGTAGTTTATGCTAATATATAAAAACATATAAAAAGTGCCTTAATGCACTCATAACCCAAAGGTCGCAAGTTCGAGTCTTGCCCCCGCAACCAGATAAATTAAGAGTTCTAGAAATTAGCTAGAACTTTTTATTTGTATTTTAGAGTAATTAGCGCAAAATTTTAAAACAAGTTTTGCAGAATTTTACTTGTTTTTTGGATAAATACAATATATAATTATTTACAATAAAACATGTTTTTGCGTTGATATTTTAAATAATAAATTGAGGAAAAGAGTATGGAAGAAAATATATTTAATACAATTAGACATGAATATAAAATTGAAAACTGTATAATTGAAAAGAGAAATGATTCAACAGATGGAAATGTATATACTATTTTTGACAATCAAAATAAATTTATAGCTAAAATATATAAACAAGAAGAACATACAAAATCAATGATTAATCTTCACTTATTTTTAATAAAAAATGGATTTATTGTTCCTAATATAGTTAAAAATATAAAAGGAGATTATTATTGTAACATAGAAAATAATTACATAGTTGTTTACACTTTTATAAATGGCGAACAATATGGGCAAAAAATTGAGAATATAGAAAATATAGAATACAAAAATAATATTGTAAGAAAACTTGCAATTCAATTAAGAAAATTGCACGAAATTACAAGAGATAATAATTTTAATCTTAAAGAAATAGAAATTCATAATTTAAAAAAAGAGAATGAGAGGAAGTCTGTTTTGCATTTTGACCTAACAAAGGATAATATATTTATTTGCAAAGATAAAATCGGCTTTATAGATTTTGATGATGCAAAATATGGAGATTCTTTATTTGATGTGGCAAGTGTGATATGTTTTTTGTTTATTTCTAAAAAAAGAGGAGTTGATGAAAACTCCATTAATGTTTTTTTAAACAGTTATTATAATAACGAGACAGAAGTTAAAAGAAGAGAAATCCACATGATAAAGACTTATGCACATGAATGGATAAAAGAAGTATTAAAAAATGAAAATTTAGATAAACCAATAAAAGAAAGTTTTATATTTAAGGACAAAATGATAAGAAAAATAAATATAGGAGGGAGTAAAAATGAGGCACACAATGAAATTAAAAGAGGATCCATTTGAAAGAATGAAAAATGGAACCAAAACAATTGAATTTAGATTGTATGACGAAAAAAGAAGGAAGATTAAAGTTGGGGATGAAATTGAATTTTTTAAATTACCTAAATTGCAAGAAAGAATTTTGGTTAGAGTTAAAAATTTATATAGAGGAGATTCTTTTAAAAATTTGTTTAAAATAATATTTCCAGATAAAGATAATAAAGAAATAAATAATAAAACTGAAGAAATGCTTAAATATTATACTCATGAACAAGAAAAAGAATATGGTGTAATAGGGATAGAAATTGAGATAATAGATAGCAACTTTAGATATACATATAACAAATTAGTAAGAGATAAAATTCCAGAAAATATTGATAATATGAAGGGGAGAAAAAGCAAATATAAAATATTAGATGATGCGGAATATTTGAAAGAATTAAATAGAAAAGTAATTGAAGAAGCTAATGAATTTATAGAGGAAAACAGTATAGAAGAGCTAGGCGATTTGATGGAAGTTTTAAACGCAATAATGAAACTAAAAGGTTATAAGATTGAAGAAGTAAACAAAATTATGAAGGAAAAAAATGAAAAAAAAGGAGCTTTTGACAATAAAATATTTTTAGAGTATATTGATGAAGAAAAAAGAAATTTAGATGAAGAAGAAGAATTGCAAAAAAAATTTAGAAGATAGAAAGTGGATATATTAATAAAATTATTAAAGAAAAGAATAGTGAAAGTTCCATTAATATTTGGAAATTCTTCCACCTTTTATATTTGCTTTAGCAGCATTAAAAAACATATTTGTTTCACCTATAAATTAAATTATATAATATTATATGCAAAACAGATATAAAGTGTGATTTAAAGTATATTATAATAAAAAATAGAGGAGTTAAATAAAATGATTGTTGAATATGACCAAAAATATGATGAGCAAATTAAAGACTTATTAGTAGAACTACAAAATTATCTAATAGACATCGACGATTGGCATACACAAATAATGTCGCCCCAATATAGGGAAAAAGCATACGAGATGGACATGAAGAAAGTTAAAGAACAAAATGGCAAAGTATTTGTGTCTGTCGAAGACGGAATCGTTAATGGAGTAATTATGGGCGTTGTTAACAAGCCAGATGAAGATGACAAACTAACAAACGATTGTGCAAAAATAGGAATGGTTTTAGAATTAATCGTTAGCAAAGCAGACCGAGGAAAAGGCACGGGCAAAAAACTACTAGAAAAAATGGAAGAATATTTTAAACAGATTAATTGTGCCAGAGTAAACATAGAAGTATTTGGACCAAACAAGAGAGGATTAGAATTCTATGGAAAAAATGACTATATTGTTAGAGATATGATAGTATCAAAAAGGTTGAGAGAATAGAATTAAATCCAGAAGATGGTAACTCTGACTGAAAAAATATCTCTTCCAACTTTGTATTAAAAAACAAGGAGAAAATATTATGAAATAAAAGTTACAATAAGAGAATCACATCCACCAACATGGGGAAGATTACGAATACCAGCAAATATAACATTTAATGGAGATAACTGGGTACATGATATAATAATAGAAAAAGAAATAAATGAAGAAATAGAATATCCATTGTGTATAAAGGCAAAATCAGGAGCATATCCAGAAGATTGTGGGGGAAAATATGAATATGAAAAATATTGTCCAAGTGATAATGAAAGATTTTATAGTTATTTAAAATTCTTTAGTTTGGATGATTTAATAAAACAAGGGAAAGCATATTTGAAAAGGTCAAACAATATACCGATGGCAGTGTTAGGATATTTGACACCAAAAGAAAAAAGAGAAGAATTAGAAGTATGTGCAGCATAAGAATAAAATTTAAAACTTACAAAAATGTATAAAATTTATTTTATGTATTTTTGTAAGTACTGGTGCGATAGCACCAATAATAAATTCAATGGTACTACATTTTTTTATAAAAGTTTGTTTAACATCATTGACACAAATATAAAATTTTTTCATATAACATAAAAAAACTATTGATTTTTTTAAAAAATAGTGTTATTATTTTAAGTAATTTAA
>ERZ824488.1233-NODE-1233-length-29104-cov-20.071741_pt1 | contig 29104 bp, 21 predicted proteins | sample MGYA00519936_ERZ824488 | MGnify/ENA primary metagenome ERZ824488 (study PRJEB31778, sample SAMEA3449153) | human gut metagenome | biome: human gut; feature: human-associated habitat; material: faeces | place: United Kingdom | collected 2010/2012 ... | reverse complement strand
TCTATAACTGCGAAACGCTGGGCCGCGTCCGCTTCCCCTCCACGCTGAAGACCATTGGCGATAACGCGTTCTACAACGCCTATAAGAGCAGCGTGCTGGAGCTTACGAGCGTGGAGAGCATCGGCGATTACGCGTTCTATTTCGCCGGTCTCAAGGGCTCTCTGGAGCTGCCCGAGGGGCTCAGGACCATCGGCGAGCACGCGTTTGAAGCCTGCGCCAACATGGGCGCCAATCTCTATCTGCCCTCTACGCTCGAGTCGATCGGCTCGAACGCCTTCAAGGGCGATTACAACATCCAGTACGTCGTTCTGGAAAGCCTGACCGCGCCCACGCTGGGCGAGGACGTTTTCGCGGGCTGCGATTATCTGTTCGACATCGACCTGAACGCACACGGCACCCGTCAGGAGATGCAGCAGTGGCAGGCGTACGTGGACGCGCTGGGGCTTCCCTGCCGCGTCTGGCGCGCGCAGGACCCGACCGCCCAATCGCCTGAGAAGGGCGCGTATCGGTACGAAAACCGCGTGCTGACCGAATACACCGGCACAAGGACGCGCATTCACCCCCATCTCACCGTCTCGAAGGAGCCGGTGGTCGGCCTGGGCGACGGCGTGTTCAAGGACAGCCAGACCATCGAATACTTCTCCGTCGCTCACAACGACGAGTTCACCACCATCGGCGCGGAGGCCTTCATGAACAGCTCCCTCAGGGACGTGGATCTGTTCGACTCCGTGACCACCATCGGTGCGCGGGCGTTCGCAAACTGCGCGCAGCTGGAAGCGTTGACCCTGCCCGACTCGCTGACCACAATCGGCGAAGGTGCGCTGGACGGCTTGACCGGGCTCAAAAAGCTGGTGATCAGGTGCGATCCCGCGCTCATTCCTGCGGGCGCATTCGCCAATATGCCCAATCTGAACGAAGTGAACGTCGAAAGAGGCGCTGTTCCGGCGCATATGTTCGAGGGCAGCGGCGTGACCGCCCTTACGCTGGGCGCGGGCGTGACCGAAATCGGTGAGAGCGCTTTTGCGAATACGGCGCTGAAGACCACTGAAATGAAGAACGTGGCCACCATCGGCGCGGGCGCGTTTGCCAACACCGCGCTGACGAGCGTCGACCTGACGCAGGCCGCCGCCATTGGGGAGGGCGCGTTTGAAGGTTCCACGCTGGAGAGCGTGCACGTGAGCGCCTCCGCTTCCGTGGGTGAGAGAGCCTTCGCGAACACAAAGCTGAAACAGCTGGTCATTCCCACCGCCGGCAGCTTCCCGCTTTCTGCCGTCGAGGGCACGAGCGCCGAGCTGCGCCTGCCCGCCGACGCGACCGACGAGCAGCTGGCTGAGTGGAACGAGACGCTCGAACGCCCGTGGTACGACCCCATGCTGCGCGAGGGCGAAGCGAGCAAATTCGTGAAGATGCCCTTCGAGCCGACTCCTGCCGAGAACTTCGAGTTCGATCCGGAGACCGGCCTGATCTCCGCCTACACCGGCACCGATGTGGACGTTGTCGTGCCGCGCGAGATCGACGGCGTGACCGTCGTGGGCTTTGCAAACTACAACGCCTTTGATTCCTGCCACGACTACACCGATTCCTCGGTGGAGACCAACCGCACCGAGTGGGTGCATCTGCGCACGCTGGTGCTGCCCGAAACGATCAAAGAGCTGCCGGACATGATGCTCGCCTACTGCCAGCAGCTGGAGACGTTCGTCTGCTACGCGCCCCTTGAGAGCACCGGCGGCAATCAGTTCATGCTCTGCCGCAGCCTGAACAATGTGGTATTCGTCAACGGCGTGCGCGAGATCGGCAACTACGCCTTCGACAGCGCGGGTCCGCTGGGCAATCTGTACTTTGGCGAGCATCTCGTGAAGATCGGGCAGCAGGCGTTCAACTTTGCGGGGCTGACCTCCTTCGTGGCCGATGCGGAGAGCGTCGAATACGGCGCGTTCACCGAGTGCCAGAACCTGACCAGCCTGCACTTCACCAGCAAGATGAAGGGCTTTGGCGAAAACTGCATCATCAACTGTCCGAATCTCACCGAGATTTGCTTCGACGGCTGCGATCTGACCATGTCCCCCATGGGACTGATGATGAACGTTGCGCCCAAGCTGACCGTGCGCGTGCCCGAAGGCATGAGCGAGGAAAACCGGAACCATGCGCAGAAGTGCATCAGTTGGAACAGCTCGCCTGTGGAGGTGACCGTGAGCACCGAAGGATGCTCCCACACGCTGCCCGCTCTGCCGGATGTGACCGCGCTGCTGCCTGAGCTGAAGCTGGACGCGAGCGTTGAAGCTGCTGCGGCAGTCGCGCCCGAAACGACGGCCGAACCTGAAACGATCCCCGAATCCACCGACGAACCCGCGCCCGAGACCATCGCAGCGCCCGAAAATACCCCCGAAGCGCAGGATGCCGCCATCCCCGATGAATATCTGGGCATATGGTACGGCGTGAGCATGGAAATGGAGGGCGTGTCTTATCCGCTGGCCGACATGGGAATGGAACTGACCCTCACCATCGGTGCGGACGGCGCGGCTGAAATGAACATGAACGGCGAAGGCGAGAGCATACAGTGCTCGATGCAGGACGGCGTGCTCACAGCGGACGGCGTGGGCATTGCGCTGCAGAACAATATGCTCGTCGTTTCCGAGGACGGAATGACAATGACGCTGAGCCGCGAGAAGCCCGAAGCGTCGGCTGCGCCCATACCGGTCATCGACGAGAGCGCCACGATCGACGATCTCAAGGGCGTCTGGACGCTGGCGCGCGTCACAATGGACGGCGTGATGCTGCCCGCAGAGGCCGCGGAAATGGCCGGTGATACGCTGGTCGTCTACGGCGATAACTGCGATCTGACGCTGCAGGGCATGACGATGGACGGCCTGACCTGCCGAATGGACGGCTACGCGCTGCTCATTTCCATACTGGACGGCGAGGCCGCCGCCACACTGCGTGAGGACGGAACGCTCTGTCTGGAGATGAGCGACGTTACGCTCTGGTACGAGCGCACCGGCGACGCGCCCGAAGCACCCGCCGCGGAGCCTGTTCCCGAGACTACGTCCGAACCAGCGACCATACCTGAACCCGCCGCCGGCGGCGCTGAAGTCATGATTGGTAAGAAGTACGTCATGACTGACGCAGATGTGAACGGCTACAACATGACCGCCGCGCAGATGGGGAATTTTGAATACTCCATTTTGCTCCAGGAGGACGGCGCGGTGACCTTCGTCATGGCAGGCTCGAACATTCCCGGCCTGACCTGGGCTTACGGCAGGATTCCCACGGAGGCAGGCGAGGTCGATGGCGTCGTCATCGACTATTACACGCAGGCACTGAACCTGGTGCCCACGGAGAAGGGCTTCGACATGGATTACTTCGGCTCCATGCTGATGCATTTTGCCCCCGAGGACTCCGCCCAATAAGCGCTTTTCCTCCCGCGCCGCCGAAAATGAGCGCGGCGGCGCGGCTCCCTTCGAGCTTTGATTCCCACGGAATAATAAAGAGGAGGATTTTCTCATGAAAAAAACCATCGCATTCCTGCTGATTGCGCTGCTGATGCTTTCCTTTTCCGCCGCCCTCGCCGATTCCGCTCCGATGAACAAGAAGGATCAGATGGTCGGTCTTGTGAAGAGCTTTCTGGAAGAGAATGAATTCCCCTATGAATACGATGACTATACGTTTACGGTGCCCTTTGCCGTCGAGAACTCGATGGAATATGTCTACATGACGGTTTACATCTACGACGACATGCTGGCCGTGTCTGCGGACGCGCCGGTACAGGGAACCGGGGATGTCTTTGAAAAAATGGCGGTATTCGCCGCACTGGTCAACAACGAGATCTACTATGCGCAGTTCCGCGTCGAGCTCGACGCGGACAAGGTCTACGTCTCCTGCCGTTCCTGCAATCTGGTGGAGGACGTTATTCCCGGGGAGAACGAGCTGTTTTACCTGTTCGCCATGCCCCAGAGCTATATGGAGGACTACGGCGACGGCATCCTGGCGGTGCTCGACGGCGGCGATCCCTACGAGGCGTTTCAAGTCTGTCAGACGGCGGTAGACGCGCAATGACGAACAGCACGAATCCGTATCTGACCGCAAAGGCCTCCGCCAGAAAAAAAACGGATATCCCCGTTGCACTGGTCTGCGCCATCTTTGCGGCAGCGACCGCATCCTCGACGGTCAAGATGTTTTCGCAGGGGAAAACGCTGGCCGGCGTGATGGGCATTCTGATATTCGCCGCGCTCATGATACCGGTTTCTCGCATTCTTCAAAATGCGTACCGCAGAATCTGCGCGCACCGCATTGCGGGGGCGCTGCTCCCGCTGACGGAGGAGAGCCTGACCTTTGACCGGCTTGGAACCGTCCTCTCCTCCGGCAAGGCCCTTGAGCAGCTCCAATCGCTCATCGGCAAAGGATACCTGCAGAATCTGAGGATCGACTCGGAAAATCGCACGGTAGGACTGTATATGCCCGAGGGCGCTCTCGTGCAGTGGGTCTGCCCGAGCTGCGGCGCGAAAAACCGCGAGCGCCGAGGCGGCGCACTGCGCTGCAAATACTGCGACCAACCGTTCGAGGAACGCTGAGGCGGCGAGGCCGCCGCTATGACGACCGAATGAAAGGAAGTGCAGCCTTGAAAAGAATCGTGAGCGCGCTATTGGTTCTCCTTTTTCTGGTTCCCGGCTGCGCCCTCGCCGACCTCCGGCGGGGCGACAGCGGTGAGGACGTGACAGCCCTTCAGCAGATGCTCTTTGAGACGGGCTTTCTGTTCGCCCTGCCGGACGGGCGGTTCGGCAAGGAGACCGAGGCAGCGGTCAAATGCTTTCAGGAATACGCGCTGCTTGAGCCGTCCGGCGTGGTCGACGACAGGACGCTCGACTCGCTCTACGCCTGCTGGCTTCAAATAACGGAGGAAAACGGCATGGCCGAGCCGGTTCCCGACGACAATATGGAGCTCCAGACCGCGGGCTTCATACCGGGCTATAACGTGGAGGGCGACTCCCCGGCCTACTGCCATCGTTACACGACGGATGCGGGCGACGAGCATGTCGAGATGTGCGGCCGCCACGCCGAGGTGGCAATGGACAACACGCTGCCCGGGGTGGAAAAGTGGACAAAAGCGCTGAACGAGCTGTACGACGAATGGCTTGAAACGTCCCTCGAAGAGGATCGAGCCGCCGTGGCTTCCTCTCAGGCGTTTTTCAAGCTCTGGCTGGAGCAGCAGGCGACCGCGTTTAAACAGCAGAGCGTCGCGGACGTGGATGATCGCATTGAGGCGCTGCTGCGCAATCAATGCGTCGACCTGTGCGAGCGGGTTTTTGACCTCACCATAGAATAGTCTTTACCGCAAAGGAAAGAGGGATGCTTTATGAGTACCGCCAGCTACAACTGCCCCTGCTGCGGCGCGCCGCTCGCATTCAGCGGCGAAAGCGGCAGGCTGGAATGCGCCGCCTGCGGAAACAGCTTTGAACCGGAAGCGCTGGAAATGCTCAGCGCGTCCGAGAGCAGCGAGCAGATTTCATTCGACCGTCCGAAGGAAGACTTTCAGGCGTCGGAAGACGGCATGCGGGTCTATCTGTGCAAGAACTGCGGCGCGGAGCTGTTAACCGAGAACACCACCACCGCCGCCGAATGCCCCTACTGCGGCAGCCCCACGATCCTGCCCGACCGCATCGAGGGCGGCGTGAAGCCCGAAAAAGTGGTGCCCTTTACGGTGACGAAGGAGCAGGCGCAAAAGCAGTTCGAGGAGTACTTTAAAGGCAAGCGGCTGCTGCCGAACGTCTTCCTCAACAGCCGCAACCGCATCGCGGAAATGCGCCGGCTGTACGTTCCTTACTGGCTTTTCAGCTGCGACGCGCACGCCGACATGGTGTACGACGCGGAAAAGGTGCACACGGAGCAAAAGGGCGAGTGGGAAATCACCCGCACGAAGCACTATCTTGTGCGCCGCAAAGGCGGCATGCGCTTTGAAAACATTCCGGTGGACGGCAGCGTGAAGATGGACGACAAGCTCACCGAATCGCTCGAGCCCTACGATTTGAGCGCCGCGATTCCCTTCCAGAGCGCCGTTCTGGCCGGAGCCATGGCGGACCACGCGGACGCGGACTGCGACGCGTGCGAAAAGCGCGCCGTGGAGCGCGTGGAGCGCAGCGTCGAACAGACCATGCTCGACACCGTGAGGGACTATGACACGGTCAACGAACGCAACAGGCGCATCGTTACAGAGCGCGGCAGCGCGACGCCCGCGCTGCTGCCCGTGTGGCTGATGACAACCGTAAAGGAAGGCAAAACCTATACTTTCGCCGTCAACGGCCAGACCGGCAAGCTGACGTGCGACGTGCCCGCCGACAAGAAGAAATCCCTGCTGTGGGGCGGCGGCGTGTTCGCCGGAACCCTTGGCGTCGCCGCGCTGATTCTTTCGCTGATGGAAGCGCTGGGCAGCGGTTCGCTGCTGATCTGCGCGGTGGTTGCAGCCATCATCGCGCTGGCGGTCGTCGGCGCGCTGAAGGGGCAGCTGAAGCAGGCGGCGCAGCAGAGCGCGGCGGGCGGCTATATCCGGGAGGGCTCCTTCCGCCTGGATGTGAACGCCGACCATTTTCTCTATGAAAGCACGACGAAGCGGAAGATTGAAAACAACACGCAGAAGAAATAACAGGAGGAATCGCGATGGGATTGATTGCGGCTGCATTGAACGCGGCGGGCGGCACGCTGGCCAGCCAGTGGAAAGAGTATTTTTATGTGGATTCCCTGCCGGACAACGTACTGGCGACGAAAGCGGAGAAAAAGGTAAAAGCCCGCTTCGGCGGCAGCCGGCGTGAGGACGACAACGTCATCTCGGACGGCAGCGTCGTCGCCGTGGCCGACGGCCAGTGCATGATGATCGTGGATCAGGGAAAAATCGTCGATTTCTGCGCCGAGCCGGGCGAGTATGTCTTTGATCAGGGCGGCGAACCCAGCATCTTCTACGGGCCGTTCAATGGCGAGAAGATGAAGGCCGTTTTGAAAACCACCTTCGATCGCCTTTCCTTCGGCGGTCAGGCCGGCAGGGATCAGCGGGTCTATTTCTTCAACACCAAGGAAATCCTGGGCAACAAATACGGAACGCCCAGTCCGGTTCCCTTCCGCGTGGTGGACGGCAATATCGGCCTGGACGTGGATATTTCCATTCGCTGTTTCGGCGAATACAGCTATCGCGTGACCAACCCGATGCTGTTTTACACGAACGTCTGCGGCAATGTGGAGGGCGACTACACGCGCGAGCAGATCGACAGTCAGCTCAAGAGCGAATTGCTGACCGCGCTTCAGCCCGCGTTCGCAAAGATTTCCGAGATGGGCATCCGCTACAGCGCGCTGCCGGGGCACACCACGGAGATCGCCGCCGCGCTTAACGATGTGCTCTCCGAAAAGTGGGCGGATCTGCGCGGTGTGGAGATCGTGTCCTTTGGCGTAAACTCCGTCAAAGCCTCTGAAGAGGACGAGGCGATGATCAAGGAGCTGCAAAAGAACGCCGTTTTCCGCAACGCGAACATGGCGGCGGCGCATCTGGTGGGCGCGCAGGCGCAGGCCATGCAGGACGCGGCGAAAAATCAGGGCGGCGCGTTCACCGGCTTCATGGGCATGAATATGGCTCAGCAGGGCGGTGGGATCAACGCATCGCAGCTGTTCCAGATGGGCGCGCAGCAGCAGGCACAGGCTCCGCAGCAGAGCGCGCCGGTTCAGCCGGGCGCGAACGCCTGGAAGTGCGCCTGCGGCGCGACGGCCACTGGCAAGTTCTGCCCCGAATGCGGCGCGAAAAAGCCCGAGCCCCAGCCCGCGGCAGGCTGGACGTGTTCCTGCGGCGCGGTCAACACCGGCAAGTTCTGTTCGGAATGCGGCGCGAAGCGCCCGGCAGGCGCGCCGGTCTACCGCTGCGACAAGTGCGGCTGGCAGCCCGCCGATCCGGCGCATCCGCCGAAATTCTGCCCGGAATGCGGCGACCCGTTCGACGAGAGCGACTGCGTATAATACGCCGTAAATTTTCCGGACGTTCCCGCCCGTATGCTTCTGAGCCTGCGATGGTTTTCGCAGGCTTTTTTGCTGCGCTTTCCGTCTGTTTGCCGACGCGAGCGCGCCGGTCGGGAGCTTCCCCCCACATAAATCGAACGCTGGCAGGAGGGAGAAAGCGGCCCGTTTTTTCGTTATTGAAACTGCGACAGGCTGCACTGAACGATGCGGTTGACGAAGCAAACGACCTCCTCGCGGCTGTATTTTTCGTAGCCATCCACAACCACGTGCATCAGCCCGTTGGACAGGTGGGTATAGAGCATTTCCAGCTCCGCCTCCGTGATGTGACGCAGGTGCTGTTTCCAGTAGGCGATGCTTTCGCCCCGGGCAAGGCTGATCATTCGGCGCAGCACGTTCGGGCAGACGTTTTGAAAGATCAGCACGCGGCAGGCCTCCTGCTGCCGCTCGATCATCGTATAGATGGCCTCGATCAGCGCGGTCACATCAAAGGAATCCACCAGCTTGAGCGATTGCTGAAACGCTTCCAGCAGATCTTCCTCAATGCTCTCCAGCAGCGCAAAGCAGTCGCTGTAGTGGGCGTAGAACGTGGCGCGGTTCAGCCCGGCTCGCTCGCAGACCTCCTTGACGGTGATTTTGTTAATCGGCTTTTCCTTCAGAAACGACAAAAGCGCCTGCTTGAGCACGCTCTGCGTATAGCGGATTCTCGCGTCCGTCTTCCTCATTTATATCATCTCCTCACAAAAAATTCACATTTATTAGCGACAGTCGCGCCATGTGTGTCGGTTTTCTTTCACGCGGCGGGGCATTGACGGTTGACCCGTGCGCCCGTCTCAATTATACTGTAAGTGTGAAAGATAATCAACATCTGTCTTTCGTTTTGGAGGTGATAGGATGTTTGAGAAATATCTGATTACGGGAGCGACGGGCTTTCTGGGACGCACTGTGCTGGCGCAGCTGAAGGACGCGAAGGCGGAAGTTCGGGCGCTGGTCATGGACGGCGATCCGTTGGCGCGGGAGCTTCCTCAGAATGTTCGCGTCGTGACGGGCGACGTGTGCGACGAGGCCGCGCTCGGACGCTTCTTTGCGGGCGCGGATGAGCATACCTGCGTCATTCACTGCGCGGGGATAATCTCCGTGGCCACGCATCCGGGCGACCGAATCTACCGGGTCAACGTGGACGGCACAAGGAATATTCTGAAATTCTGCCGCCAATGCGGCGTTGGAAAACTGGTCTACGTCAGCTCCGTCCATGCGATTCCGGAAAAGCCGAAGGGTACGGAAATTGCGGAGACGACGATCTTTTCCCCAGAGCTTGTCAGGGGCGATTACGCAAAGAGCAAGGCCATGGCTACGGCGCTGGCGCTGCAGGCGGCAAAGGAAGGGCTGAATGCCAGCATCGTGTTCCCCTCGGGCATCATCGGGCCGGGCGATATGGGAAAGGGCAGCATTACGAATATGCTATTGTCCTTCCTCGCGGGAAAGCTGCCGCTGGCGGTAAAGGGCGGATATGATTTCGTGGACGTGCGGGACGTCGCCGCGGGAATTCTCGCCTGCGCGGAACGCGGCCTGCCCGGCCACGGCTACATCCTTTCAGGACATTACGCCACCATTCGGGATATTCTGGAGATGGTGAAAAAGACGGTGAACCTGCGGCGCAGCGTGTCTTATCTGCCGATCTGCTTTGCGAAGCTGGTTGCGCCGATTTATGAGAAGATCAGCCTGCGCAGACGCGAACCGCTCTATTTTACGCCCTATTCCATCGCGGTGCTGGACTCCAACGGCGCGTTCAGCCGCAACGCCGCGGCGACGACCCTCGGCTATACGCCCAGGCCGCTGAGCAGCACGATCCGGGATACCGTGGTGTGGCTGAAGGAGAAGATGGGTGGCAAATCACAGGTCTAAAAAGATAGGAAAGGTATGCATAGCTGCGGGTGGCTTGACCAGCCGCCCTTTCTTTTTGGTAGCGCTAAAAACATCGAGCATCTGGCCCTTTGCTGCGTCGGTGCATCTGCACAGAGCCATAATTGCTCTGTAAGCGCCCGGGTGCAAATGCACCCGCGATTGCACCCTGCAATGTGCATCGTCCTATGTATCATAGTTTGCCAGATTAGCCATGAATACCGACATTAGTTGGTATAAAAAGACTCACCGAATGTGGTGAGTCTTTTGCTATACCTGCAAATATGCCGGAAATAGCCGCTTTTTTGAGCGCGTTTTGCAGGAGTACACGAAACGGCTTGTAGGCGGTTTTTTCTATGGGGCTTCGTCCCATTCCTAATATCAAAACAATGCACACCCCTATGTGTATAGCGCCTTGCTGGCTGTTTGTTGCGCATGGGGTGTGCATACCATTACACGGATGCTCAGACCGTTATTTCCTGTCCGTCCCAGAAAATAAAGCGCAGATTTCCTTCAGTCGTTACGCGCACCTGCTCCACCGTGCCGTACCACAGCGTTTCATTAAAGCTCGAAATGAGGCCTTGATTCCTTAGCGTCTCCAGATATTCTGCCAGCTTACCGCGCTTGGCGATGCGCTGTTTCTGCTCGGATTCCACATCTGCAATGCGCTGGCGAGTTTCGTTGTAACGGGCCTCATATTCCGCAAACTGCCGGTTGTACTCGTCCTGATCCATTGCCGTAGTGGCGTTCATGGCTATGAGTCGTTCCATCAAGCCGCAGGTCACTTCTAACTCAGCTTGCAGCCCTGCTTTTTCCTCTTCCAACCCGGAAGTATCACAGCGTTTGCGCATGACCTTCTCGCACACCCGGATAATCTCATCCTTATTTTTCAGCAGCCGGTTGATCGCCATGATGAAGCCATCCTCAATGGTTTCATTGCGCAGACTCGGCGTAGAACAATGTGTATGGCTGAGGTGTTTATTATTGCATTGCCACACCGTTGCCTTGTATTGCGTGCGAGAATTCCACACCTTGCTGCCATATAATGCTCCGCATTCGTCGCAGAAGATACGTCCAGAAAAGCAATGCGGCGTGTAATTCCGATGATTGGAGCGTTTACGTTTGGCAAGCTCTGCCTGTACGGCTTCGAACATTTCCGGAGAAATGATAGCGGGATGACTGTTTTCAACGTAATACTGGGGAACCTCGCCCTCGTTTACCTTCATTTTCTTGGTCAGGAAATCCGTGCAGAAGGTCTTTTGCAGGATGGCGTCGCCCTTGTATTTCTCGTTGGCCAGAATGCTTTTCACCGTTTCGGGCCGCCACTGCGGCCTTCCGGCAGGCGAGGGAATATTGCAGGAGGAAAGGAACCGCGCGATGTACGCAGGTGATTTTCCTTCCATGAACAGCCGATAGATCAGCTTGATCGTCGCAGCTTCCTCGGGCACGATCTCTGGAATGCCGTCCGCGCCCTTTTTATAGCCGAGAAATTGTTTATAAGGCAACGCCACTTTGCCGTCCGCAAAGCGCTTTCTCATGCCCCAGGTCACGTTTTCGGAAATATTTCGGCTTTCCTCCTGGGCCAGCGAGGACATGATCGTGAGCAGTAGCTCGCCTTTGGAATCCAGCGAGTAAATATTCTGTTCCTCGAAGTACACCTCCACGCCGTGCTCTTTGAGCAGGCGGATAGTGGTCAATGTATCGACCGTATTGCGGGCGAAGCGGCTGACCGATTTCGTGATAATCAGGTCTATTTTGCACGTCTATTTGATACAATGTAATGATAGCCAGGCAAATGAAACCAGTGGTTTCAAAAGGTTTCACTTTTTAACGTTTGCGGATTCATCGTTATAAAGTACGGGGAAGGCATAAGAAAAGCGTCCCTTCAGAAAATGAAGAGACGCGCTTGCGGCAGGTTAGGCTTCAATTTCTGTTCCGCCGATCAAGGTGAACCCCATCGTTTTATCTTTCCTGACCGTCACATATTCCACCATGCTGCCCCAGAGCGATTCATCAAATTCCGTCACCGCGTCGGGCAGCTTTTCCAGTTCCGTGATGAAACGTTCGAATTCCCGGCGGCGAATGCCCTTCTGCCGGATCTCCGCGGCAACACTGTCCCGCTCCGCCTTGGTGGATTCGTACCTGCCAACCGCCGCATCATATGCGGTGCTGTATTCATCCTGGTTCTGAGCGACCCTGGCGTTGGTGGCGATCATCTCCTGGACCTCGTCTGCCTCGGCGTTCAGGCGCTCATCCAGTTCGCGCAGCCTGCTTTCAAGTTCCTCTGATCCACTGAAGGCCTGCTGTACCTCCCGCAGGTCGGCCATCAGTGCTTTTCTATCCCCGCTCATTTTATTGACTGCCCGGATGAACGCGGCTTTCACTTCATCCTCTGTAACATGCGGTGTCCCGCATTTGCTTTTCCTGTCGGCGTATTTGGCGTTGCACCGCCATATGACCCTTCGGTACTGGTCTTTCGAGTGCCAAACTTTCGAGCCGAACCATCCGCCGCACTCGCCGCAGCGGATCTTGGTGGAGAAAATGGTAGAACCGCTGAAATGCTTTTCCCGGCTGCGCTGCGCGATCAGATCCTGCACTCTGTCGAAGGTTTCAGCCTCGATAATGGCGGGATGATGATCTTCAACATAATACTGCGGAACCGCGCCATTGTTCACAACGACTTTCTTTGTCAGGTAATCAGCCGTATAGCGTTTCTGAAGCAGCGCGCAGCCCTTGTATTTTTCGTTCGTCAGAATGGATTTGATGGTGCTTGGGTTCCAGAACTTCAATCCCTTCGGTGATTTGATGCCCATTTCTGTCAGCTTTCTGGCAATAGCAACGAAGGAGAAGCCCTTGATGAACTCAGCGTATATAAGTTTCACAACCTTAGCCTGTTCCAGGTTTAAAACAAATTCGCCGTTCTCCCCACGGTCATAGCCCATGAAAACGGAGAACGGCGCTGTCGCTTTTCCGTCAGCAAATCGCTTACGCTGGCCCCAGGTGACGTTGAGCGAAATGCTGCGGCTTTCTTCCTGCGCAAGACTGGACATGATGCTGATCAGCAGTTCGCCTTTGGAGTCGAAGGTCCATATATTTTCCTTCTCGAAATAGACCTCAGTGCCGTGTTCCTTCAGTTTGCGGATGGTCGTGAGGCTGTCAACCGTGTTGCGGGCAAATCTACTGACAGACTTTGTCAGAATGAGTCCGATCTTCCCGGCCAAGGCATCCTCCACCATCTGATTAAACCCGTTCCTGCGCTTGGTGGAGGTGCCGCTGATGCCCTCGTCGCTGTACAGGCCGGCGTACTCCCATTCGTCATGTTCCCTGATGAAGCGCTCATAGTAATCGCACTGTGCTTCGTAGCTGTTCAGCTGGTCCTCATGATCCGTTGAAACGCGGGCATAGGCGGCGACTTTTCTTTTCTGCTTGACCGCAATCGGCGCGGCGGTAAATCTGCTGACCGTCGCCGGGATTTTCGTTATTGTTGCCATGTTCAGTACCTCCTTGGGCAGCGTTTGCGTTTTTCATGCGCGTAGGTTCTCTCTTCGATATGTCCATCCCTGAAATGGAAGGTAAGCCTCGTTCCAAGGACAGAAATGTGCGTCAAATGCTCCAGCATGACGTTTTCGTCAAACTCATTCAAACCAAGAACCTCGCAGATGATCTTTTTGAGCGTACAGTCTCTCATGTACATCGGTTTTGGTGTTTCAGGGGCCACTTTGCTGTGCCGGTAGCAATGCCAGCGCCTGCTCTGTGTCCCGTCAGTAAAACTGCGCACTTGGGCGACAAGGTTTTCACCGCAGCCTTCACATTTGAGGAACAGCGTCAGGTCGTGCTGGGCATGACCGTACATATCCCTCGACCGCCTTCTTTCGCTGATTTCCCGCCGCTGCTCTTCCGTCCATTGTGCCCGGCGAAAATGGAACTCTGATTTTCTGTATTCTCCGGGATGGTGGTACATATAATGAGCGCGTTCAGCAGTGCCGTTTACAATCTCCACGCCATATCGCTTCGCGTATTCTTCCTGCGCCATCCGGTAGGTTTCTTCATCGATAATAGCCGGATGCGTCCCTTCCAGATAGTACATCGGCAGCTCACCCTTGTTTTTCACTACCTTGTGGCTGACATGGCTTTCAGTGTAGTATTTCTGCATCATGCGGTTCCCGATGTATTTCTCCTGGTGCAGCATGCTGCTGATCACTGTGTTTGACCACGTCTTGCCATAGAAACTGGGTATTCCTTCCTCATTCAGCTTTTTGGCGATGATATAGCATGAATCACCGGCGATAAACATCTGAAAAATCCTGCGTACTACTTCTGCTTCTTTTTTCTCGATCACTGTTTCTCCATTTCGGCAGCGATAGCCATAGAGCATGCAGTTTCGCGCCTCACCGCGCTCATAGCCCTTGCGGATACCCCATTTCGCATTTTCTGAGATACTGCGGCTCTCCTCCTGTGCGAATGAAGCGAGGATCGTCAGCATCAGTTCTCCGTCAGCATCAAGGGAATGGATCCCTTCCTCCTCGAACCAGACATCCACGCCAATGTCTTTCAGGTGCCGAACCGTTTCCAGCAGGTCGACAGTGTTACGGGCAAAACGGCTGATTGATTTTACGAGAATAATGTCTACGAGCCCGGCGTTGCAATCTGCAATCAGGCGGGTAAGCTCACCGCGCCCGTCAATGCCCGTTCCCGAAACCGCGTCATCCGCGTAAACCCCGGCATAAATCCATTCAGGGTTCTTCTGAATCAGCGCGCTGTAATGGCTGATCTGGGCTGAGATGGAATGCTTCAGCCTTTCAGTCTCCATGGAAACACGGGCATAGGCTGCGACATGCTTTCTGGGCTTAAATGCTGGCGCTGCCGGCTCCAGAATACTGATTTTCTTCATCTTCTGAGCCCTCCTTACCGCTACCATTAATCACTCCGTTTTCGATACATAGCAACTGGGTTTCTACTAATACAGAGCCGGTGACGGGATGATATTTTGCCCGGAACCGCGCTTCGATCTCCCTGAATTCATCCGTCGTGATAAGCCTGGCGGCAAGCAGCCTTTTCATCTGATGCATAACCAGCCCATAACAGCGCTCCCGTTCAAACACATCAGCTGTCATGCTTCCCTCCGAATCTGTCCGCGATATAGCACTCATGACAGCAGTATTTCCTGTGAGCGTTTCCGTAAGCGGTGAACTTACTGCCACAGTTTGGGCAGGTGTATTCATACATGGCCTTCCGCCTGACCTGATCCAGATGGCTGTTCCACCAGCGTGTACGGCAAATGTCAGAGCAGAACTTTTTGACCTTTCTTCCTGGCTGCTGGATGACGGGATTCCCGCAATTAATGCATAGTTTTTCAGCTTTATGCTCATTATCACCAGGATCAGACTGCTCCTGGTTTTCGCACATCATCCGGTTTCTTCTGAAAAACGTCTTTATGGTGTTCTTTGATATTCCAAGCGTGTCAGCAATTTCTGCATAACTATTACCTGCCTCACGCATCGCAATCAGGCGTTTCTTTTCATCGAGCGTCATCCGGTGTCCCTCCAATCGTTTGTCGGTTCACCTTCCTACGCCCAAAAGTCATATGTTTTTACAGTAGCCAAAAAACAAAAATAGCCGCCAGCAGAGAGCCACGTCTCTGCCAGCGGCGCTTATGGACTTTAGCTCATTTCTGAGCAAAAGTTACGCATTGATGATTTCGCTGTACTTCCCCGACACCCATCCGACCTGGCTGCCAACTTTCACAGCGTGCCAGCCGTTCTGGGCGGTGGCAATCCACTCCAGCTCGGTTCCGTCCTTAACAGAGGTGATACGGGCGTAATCCGCCCCGTTGCCCTGACGGATATTGACCGTGCCGTTGTCACAGACGATCTTAACTCGTGTCACAGGTGTTTCCTGCGGCGTTTCCGGCTCCGGATCAGGCTCCGTCTTCTGGCCGACATCATTGTCAGCCACAGCGGCCATCAGGGCGGTGTGGGTCTGGTCACCGTATTTGCCGTCCTGTTTCAGCCCGGCCTTCTTCTGGAAAGCCTTCACGGCGCTTTCGGTCTTGCTGCCGAAATCACCGTCCACCGTCAGAGCCGCGCCCAGCTGGTTCAGTAGCTCCTGTAGCGTCTTCACATCCGCACCAGAGGAGCCTTTCTTCAGAAGACGGCTGCCCAGCGTATAGGTGACGGTTTCAGCGGGCTGTGTGGAAGTGGTATCTCCGTAGTGGATGAAGGGCAGCTTCGCCCAGTGTTTCCAGGTGCGCTGCTTTACCACGGTCTTGACACAGCCGTAGTTGAAGCCGCGCCATTCCACGGCATATCCGTTGCCGACGTAGTAGCCGATATGCCCGTCCGTGAACAGCGCCACGCCGGGAATTTCAGGCAGGGTGTCAATCGTGCCCCAGTCCATGCCCTTGGTCTTGCAGTAGGCGAACATGCCGCTGGCGCTTTTGTCTGGACACCCGTTGGAGCCATACTTGCTGGTGAAGGTCTTGTCCGTGCCGATGCTCTCCAGCACGCCCTGCCCGCCGTTCGTCCAGGCATAGCCTTTGCAGCCGCCCACGCAGTCGGCCACCACCTGCTTGCTGGCGATGTCCTTCCTGTAGCGGGAAGTGCGGCTGAAGCCGTAGTGCTGGGGATACTGTTTGCTTTTGCGGGAGAGCAGACTGTTACTGGCTTTATAGACGCAGGAGCCGTACCAGTAAGGGCTCTTTTTCTCCGCCATTTTCAGACACCAGTCCACGAAGTGCTCGTTGGTGAACGGGGTATTGATTCTCTCAGACATTCGTATATCCTCCCATCATGAAATGAGGGCGGCGGTCATTCGCCGTCGCCCCGGTCGGTCGTGGCAGTGCGGTCCTTGTCATGCAGCTGGGACAGAATGTCCTTCAGCCTGTCGGGGATGGGCAGGCCTGCATGCGCGGCGTTTTCGAGCAGGCTGAGGCCTTCGTTTGACATATAGAAGCAGATCACCGCGCTCCTCAGTGCGCTGCCCGTGCCGACCACATGCAGATCGATGATGTGCGCCACGCCCACCAGCATCAGGATGAACACCTTCTTGCAGATGCCCTTGAAGCCCACTGCCGAGGACAGTTTCCTGTCGATGATGGCGCACATGACGCCGCTGATGTAGTCCAGGGTCATCAGCACAATCAGCGCGATCATCAGTCCGTCCATACCGCCCAGAAAGTAGCCCAGCCATCCGCCGATAGCCGTAATGGCGATCTGAACCTTCGTCCAGATCAGATCAATGGAAAAGTCCCTCATAGTCTTTCCTCCGTTTCGTTGTTGTGATATGGAAAACCCGCCCTCGTGTTGAGAGCGGGTCGATCCCGGGATCTATGCTGTTTCATGCGAGTCCTCCTAAACCTGTATCCATGCGCCGCCGCTGCGGTAATATGGCGCGACCTGCACCCACACGCCGTTCAGCCTGTAGTACACGGCACACTGCACCCACTGTCCGCCCGTCCGGTACCACACCGTCGCGGCTTCATAGGTCACCGTCATGGTGATGGACGTGACACGGGCATAGTTCGCAGAGTAGCCTGAGCTTGTGGACGTCTCGCCGTTATAGAGAACCAGCAGAGAATTACCTGCCCTCAGATAAGTGGACAGCGCGTTGAAGAAGGCCGTGTTAGATGATGCGTTCAGCGTGAACGTTGTGGTGTTCCCATAGAACTTGCCGGTAAGTGTGCCCAGCACATCGCCCACCATGGCGGAGCCGTTGCCGCCCGTGGGAAAGGTCTGCTGCGTGCCTTTCCTGAACGTCAGCACCTTGGATGTGCTGCCCGAGCCGGCTTTGGACGACGTGATGGAAAACACGATGTTCCTGATGATTTTCCCCTTCAGCGCCGTACCTGCCCCCGAGAAAAGCATCACGCCCACGCGGGAACCGCTGGCCGATGTTTTCTGGTACGCGCCCTGGCACGCACCGTTGGAGGAGCCTTTGCTCCAGGAGGAACTGCCGTACAGCGCGTAGCCGATGGTCGTATTGCTGTTCGCTGTTGCTGTAAAGGTCTGCGCCATATAGTCACCCCTTTAGACCGGCACCAGGCAAATCTGTCCATCCGTACCCGATGAAGGCAGCGAACTCGCGTAGAAGATGCCAAGATTGGCAAGAGCTGCGACAGCCGTGGTCGCGCCCGTGCCGCCGTTGGCTACAGGCACGCCCGTCACCATGCCGGAATGGAATATACGATAGTTCGCCCAGTTCCCGGCGTCGCAGACGCGGAGCAGCACCGCGTAATCCAGGCTGCTCTGATACGCCTTCGTCCTGACTTCCAGCATCCGGCGGTTGTTGCCTGTGTTGTCCTCCCAGGACGCAAAAGAGGACGCCCCGGCATAGCTGCCCTCAAACACCGTGCGGTTGGTAGTATTGTTGTAGTACGGCAGCAGGTACATGGACGGATAGAGATAGCCCTGAATGGACAGATTGCCCGTCATGGTGTCGCCGCTCTTTTTCACACCGCCCAGCGCGGAAAGAGCGCCCGCGGCGGTGGACGCGCCTGTGCCGCCCTGCGCGATCTCCAGGGGCTCTGACAGCTTCAGCGGCCAGCCGAACTCCGCATAGCCGGACGTCTCCGCCACCTTGCCGAAAGCGACGCCGCTGCCGTCCGCGAGGAAGTCCATAATGACGCCCTTTGTGCCGATGGACACCGCCTGCTCCACATAGTAGAAATAGTCCTGCAGACGCACCTTGATGTCATAGCTGGAAAGGGCGTCGAAGGTCTGTGTCAGCACCTTGTCTGTGGCGCTGAGGGTGTATGAGGTGACCGGCAGCGACTCCGCTTTCGTCCATTCCGAATCACTGGCAAGTTTGTAGTACACCACGCCAGCCAGCGCATTCTTGTTGTTCAGGGAAACCACGCTGCCGGTGAAAGAGTAGCGCACATGTGTCCCGTCCACCTGCGCCGCGCTGCCATCCGCATTACAGCGATCCGCTTTGAACAGGCGAATGGACGGATAGCTGTAATCCAGCACGGTCAGCGTTTCAGTATAGGTGGCCGTTCTGCCTCTGCTGTCCGTAACCGTGACCGTAAGCGTCAAATCGCCAGATGTAGAAAGACACTTTGTACAAGTGAAGGACGCCTGTGTATAGTTCACGCCGTCCAGCGAGGTACGACAAGAGGAAACCGTGCTGCCGTATGAACCGGCGGCGGTAATCTCAACCGACAGCGTACTGAGCATTTTCACATACGCGCCGATCTTTGCAGCCACCGTGCTGTTGGCGTCGCTGACCGTCACGGATGAAATGGACGGAACGACAGTAGGAGGCACTTTCAGCGTCAGCGCGCAGGTTCTCGTGCCCGTCAGCACGCCGCCGTTGTAGCTCTGACAGGTGATGGTGCAGGAGCCGCTGATGGCGCCCGGGATCACCGAAGCCAGCGTCAGCGCGGGAGTCCATGAAACGGACGCGCCGACATTCGTTCCAATCGTACCGCTGGTATTGCCAAAGGTATACAGGATTGTGTGCGTGGTGGCCGTACTGACCCGGTTGGTATAGATCGTCACCGTGCTGCCCATGTCCACAGATGTCGAGGACGCGGACGGCTGGGATACTGCTTCCTCATAGGTGATGGTAATCGTGACGCTGTTCCACTGCAGGTAGTTGTATGAGTATCCATGCGAGGAAGTGGATGGGTCTGGATTGTAGATGGTGAAGCTGTTGTTGCCCTGGGCGATATACGCCGCCATGTTGGTGAACAGACTGCCCGTCATCTGACAGGCGGTGCTGTTGCCATAAAACGAGCCCGTGAATGTACCCAGCGCGTCTCCCACATATCCGTATCCCGTCACGCCGGACGCGATGCCGTTCTGGTAGTTGGCCTTGCGCATATAAACGGTTTTGGTGGAACCCGCGCCGTAGCCGGCCTTCGCCGCGTCTACGGAGATCCAGATGCTCTGGATCACCTTGTTGGCCAGGTTCATGCCGGAAAACGAGATAATGCCCACATAGTTGTAGCTGCTCTCGTAATACTCCTGACAGGCCGAACCGCTTTTGGCGTTGGAAGACGAACCGGTCTTTCTGGTGCACAGCGACGCGCTGTATGCTGCTGTTGTCGCCATATGATCTCCTTTCCCGGCGTCAGCCGTTATAAATCAGGGAGAGGTTGCCGTTGCTCTGAGGCTCAAAGGCAAACTTGCCGATGATGAGCCGGGAGAGAATTTCGGCATGGGTGACATAGAGCTTGTTATTCGAGAGGTAGGCGACTTCGCTGTCATTCATATAGAAGGCCAGCCTGTCATTCACCACGCGGAATGTGAAGGGATTGCCCGTTTTGCCGATGACCAGCCCCTGTTCGTCAAAGGACATGTAGGTGCGGAAGATGGCCAGCTCGTCCTCTGTCGCCTCGTGCGCGTCGGTAAGGTCCTGCTGCAGCTGATTGATCCTCGTCACCGCCCAGGTGTAACTGCTTTCAGTCTGTTCGGAAAGTGTGCCCACCCGCTGGGTGACCTGCGTCATATCGCTGGCCAGGGCATAGGTGGCGGAGACCTCCTGACGGATGCTGTCCGCTTCGGTGCTGATTTGCGCCCGAACGGAGGACAGCTTCTGCTCCAGCGTCTCCTCCGCGTCTTCCGGGGCCGCCGTCCAGTCCGTGGCGCGGTTGCCCTTTTCCAGCTTGATCTGGTGGATGATGGTCGTGGCTGTTCCCGCGCTGGCGGGCTTACGGTAGATGAGGATATCGGCGTTGTCCGGCGCGTCATCCGGAGATTTGCCCTGGGCGTATTCGGCGATGAAAGTCGCCCGTACCGTCTGTCTCTCCGTGCCGGACAGACCGATTGTCGCCAGCGTCGTACTGCCTTCGGATGTGCGTACGGTAAGACCGGCGTATTCTTCCATGGGCGTGAGCGTCAGGGAGACAGTGTACTGCTCCCCGGCGATCATTGGTTCGGACAGTGCGTACCGGGCGATCTGCGCTGTAGAGGTTGCCACTTCCGAGCCGGAGTTGAGGATATAATTGCGTCCACCCACCGCCAGCGCGTCAATGGCCTCCTGCGCTTCTTCTGCTGTCAGAAAAGCTTCATACGAGATCTGGGAGATCGTCTTGAAGCCGCCGTTGTAGTACCGGAACATAGGATGCTCCGGAGCCAGCACCGCGGCGGTCGTAGTACTCATCAGGCCCAGAAGGATGTAGGTGTATCCGTCCTCCGTGATCGGAGCCGTCGTGGTCAGCACACCCGAAGCAGGGGTGAACATATTCCCGTTCAGCGTCCCCCTGATATACACCGTCGCGCCGGCTGTACCGGAGAAACCCGATACTGTATTTTCCAGGGAAAATTCCGTGCCCCAGGAGATGTAATTGTCGGTCTGGGTCAGCTTGCCTGTGGCATAGGCGGTGCCGATGTACAGAATGGGCTTTGTCACATCAAAAGCCGCAGTCGAGAGCAGAATCAGTTTCCCCGCGCTGTTGAACACACCCAGCCTGCCTGCCGCAATCGCGCCTGTTGCCGTGACGGACGCCTTGTACTGCATGCGGTCGTAGTAATTGGTGGTGGTATCCTGATTTCTGGTGATCCACCAGCCCGTATACTTTGCAGTACTGCCGTTGATGGGCGTATTGACCCGGTAGGTCATCTGTGTCACATTGCCGACAGCCACATGGGTGGTACAGCGGGTCGTGCCGTTGATATAGACCGGCGCCGCGCCGCTGGTCGTGCCGTCCGGCAGCGTCAGTTCCAGCGTTGCCGCCGTACTTGTCCCCGCAAAGGGCAGCCAGTACAGGATGGTCTGGCCGTCCTTCAGCTCCGTGAAAGTCGCCGACCCCTTCCAGGCATTGGTGGCAGCGGTCTGTGTGCCGACGATGACCTCTGCCGTGGCGTCCGAAAGATCGGTAATGGTGAAATGCGCCTGTGCGATCATGGCTTATTCCACCTCGCAGACGAATACTGTTTTTACCGTCACATCGTCCCCGTCCACATAGATGACCTTGCCCGTGGCGAACACCGCGCCGCTGTCCATGGGATTGCCGTCCTTATCCCGGCGATACCACTTATAGGTCTTCTCATGCTTATACGTGTCATCGCTGGTCACATCCGCCCAGCCAGAGCCGCTGTAGCGCATGAGTTTGGTGGTCGCGCCGCTGGTCTGAATCCAGTAATAGAAATCCCCCGTCGCGGGAGACGAGGGCGCTGTCTTGGAATAGGTAGTGGACTTGAGCGGATCGACTTCCTGTCCGTTCTGCCACAGACGGCAGATGAGGCAGGTCTGGCCAACGGTATTCTTGAACACGTCTCCCGCTGTGCTGTCGATGTCCGCCTGGTAATTGTCGGTCTTGTCGATGATGGTGATGGTGTCGTAGAAGAAAACCGTCGTGCTGTTGTAACGCGCCCGGCAGCGGTAAGTTGCGGAACCCTGCACATCTGCGGCATGGACGGTATAAGCGCTCCCTGCTGTGCCAGCTGTATCCGCCTGCACCTGCACCCAGGCGCCGCTCTCGAACTTTTCCCAAAGGAAATAAGATTTGCTGTTGGCGGTCAGGTTGGAAGAGCCCTGATAGAACTGCGCCTGCAGCGTAATTCCATCTGTATCGTTTGCCTGGCCGTTGGTGAACACCGTACCGTCCGAAGAATAGACTGTCAGCACATAGGCCGCCGTTCCAGTCGCGCCGGTGTTCACCTTGCTCCACTGAATCTTCAGCGTGGTTTCCACAGGCGAAGTAACAGGCACCGAGATTTCGCCCTGCGTCTGCCCTGAACCGCCCAGCGTGGCATTCGCCTCGATGGTGATGGTGAGCGGAATCTCGTTGTCCGTGGCGCTGCCGACCGCAATCGTCATACCTGCGGGCATCCCGGTGGGTGTGCCGACCGTGGGCGTGACCTTCGTCGTGCCGGTATAAGCCACCACATGGCAGGTCTTCGTGGCCGCCGCCACCTTTCCTGCATTGGTCCCGGCAAAGGTCATGTTTTCATTCGTCAGAAACACAAGCGACGCAGGCTGACCTTCTCCACCCGGCGCGCCGTCCTGGCCGTCCTGCACTTTGTAGATGGAAGCGGTATCTCCGATATTCGCATCAGAGGTAGTAATCCGCAGAGTGGCGCTCTGTCCGGCCCAGATAGCATGCGTGGGCTTCACGATGAGCGTCGCGCCCGTGATGCCGGCGTTGTCGCTGGTGGTGGGATAGTCCGTCCACGCGCCGGAGCTGTTCTTGTACTGCCACTTGCCCATGGTCACGTTCTGCAGGTTCGCCGTCAGGGTGATCTGCGCGGGAGACACAGACCCGGCGGCGTTGTACTTGAACACCTGCTCACCGCTGATCCAGGCGGATTTCGCGTCCTCGCCGGTGGTCAGCAGCGCGAAGGTGATATCCGCCGTAGCGTTAATGGTCAGTCCGGTATCCGGATCCGCATAGGCCACATAAGCGATGTAGGTCAGCTGTTTGCTGGTGGCGGTCGCCAGGTTGTTCTTGTTGACCGTCAGTACCTTGCCGCTGACCGTTTCGCCGGAACTGAGCGCAGCCTCAGCGGCGGAACCGTCCTTGCGTTTCCAGTTGATGGTGAGGGCGGCGTTGTTCAGCGCAATGGCGGTCTGATTGGCGTAGACCACAGGCGTGATCACCAGCTTTCCGGCCGTGGTCGTCCAGTCCGGGCTGTAAGCGCCTGCGTTCACGTCATTGATCTGTGTGCGGGGCTGATTCGCTCCCAGATAAACAGAAAGCGACTTGCCGTCCGACAAGTCGATGATGGTTTTTGAGCCCGTTGCAATAATGGCCATGTTATGATCCTTCCTCCTCTGTCAGTTCGCAGTCGTAGGTGGCGCTATAGAGCACGTCCCTTGTGGTGAGCGTGATGCTTTTCATTCCTGTATGCGCGGCGTTCCAGATATTATCCGCTGTCTCATCCGCTGATTTCCGTTTCCACTGAAACCGGGACGCGGGAATATCGTTTGTAACATTCTGGGTGCCATGCCAGACCCGCGCCGTCAGCGCGGTGGTCCGGATATCTTCAGAGAGAATATCCGAAGTGGCTGTGATCTCCATCCGGAATCCCAACAGCTCGTCCATATCCTCATACACCTGGGATACCCGCAGATTGATGCCCTCGTTGCTGGACAGGTCGAGGGTTTTGCCAAAATCAGAGGCAACATGCCCGGTGGTGATCGTGCCGCCCTTGATGTTCGCGCCCTCTATGGTCTCTGCGGCAATCTCCGCGCCGGTGATCGTCCCTGCCAGAATCTCGTTTGATGTAATCGTCCGGGACGCGATTTCGTTGGCGGTGATGGCGTTGGCTACGATCTTGTCGCCCGTGATGCTGCGCTCCGTCAGCACATCGCCGTCCAGCGTATCCACGCTTTGGGAAACGAGATCGCCGGTATTGTTGAGCGCATAGACCACAGATTTCTTTGACCCGACCAGCTCCAGCCGCTCCACGGACAGGGTGCCGGCGTTGATCTTGTTGGCGGTCAGCTCCACGATTTTGGCATCTGTAATGGAACCGTCCGCGATCTGCGTGGTGCCTACCGCCTCCGCGCCGATGAGCGCCTGGGTGATCGCCGCCAGCCCAATCTGCGCCGTGCCGACTGCTGCGTCCGCAATCTGCGCCCTCGTGATCGCCGCGTCCTGAATGTTCGCCGTGCCCACAGCGGCATGCGCGAGTTTGGCGTTGGTGACGGACAGTTCCCGCAGACTGCTGCCTGTCACGGAACCAGGCGCGATCTTTGTCGCCGTCACCGCGCCTTCCGTCAGCTGGTACCCGGCCACCGCGCTGCTCTCCACGGCGAACACGTTCCCGACGGTAATGCTGCTGTACCGTCTGGTCAATGCGTCCCATTCATAGCCGGATACCTGCGCTTTCGCCACAAAGCCCGTCGGCGCGTGACGGATGCGCACCAGATCGTACAGGAACACCCGCTCCAGATTGCGGTACTGCTTATATTCCTCCGTATCGCCGATATGGATGAAGTCGATCTCCAGCGTCAGATCGGGCAGGTCGCAGCCCTTAGCAAATTCATCCGCGGCCGCCTGCCGCATGAGCGCATAGCACTCATCCTTCGACATGGGCGTGATGTCCTCGGAGGGTGTTTCTTCATCATCCTCATTGACCACGACCTCTTTCGCATCCGAAACGGCCAGCGTGCCTGTATGTACCACGGGATATTCACCGATGTGCGGGCTGTCCATCCATTTCTCCGGCAGGAGCAGCGTTTTGCCATCCGCATCCTCGCCAAGGGGAACGATGCGGGTGATTACCTCATCCGTGCTTTTGCTCCACGAGATACCCGTCATGTTTTTGCCGTAAGCGATCTCATAACCCCGGTCTGCGGGCTCATCGTTGTCCAGCAGGTAGAAGTCGTTGTTGTCCCGCACCAGCCGCACCCGGGCCCTTTGCACAAGTCCGTACTCCGGATCGAGCAGGAACTTGATGGGATTGACGAAGCTGCGGTCGCCCAGGTTGACCCGGCGGGTGATGTTGGTGGCGAGAATCCGGTCGTCCGGCGTGAACAGCGTCTGGCGCATCTTGGTCAGCGCGTTCACCACATACGTACCCATCTGAGAGGTCAGTCTGCCGCACATATTGCCCATGAAGTCGTAGCTGATGTGCCGCGCCTCTACGGCTACCTCATGGTTGGCCGTGTCCACGGCAACGGAATAGATGCGGAAGCACTGCTCAGTAGCCTGTTCCGCAGGTACGATGACCGTGCCGTCATCCTCCAGCGGCCTGTAGGCGGGAACCGGCGCTTTAATGATCCGCTCCTCCTGCAGTTCCTTCCAGCGCAGGTCTTCCGTAATGGGATGTATCAGTGTCAGGCCGAAATCGCCGCCCGCGATTTCCTTCACCGTGCAGGAGAAGGGCTGCAGGATGCACAGGCCGTTACCAGTCCATGTTGTGGTGTTGGCTTCATAGATACAGATCACAGGCGGTCACCTCCTTCCAAAGGGTATAAAGAAAGCGCCTCCGAAGAGACGCTGTTACAAGTTGAAAAGTAAGAGACTTATGCTTTTGTCTTTCGTACCCATTCATCCCAACGTGGATCTGCCTGCATTTCTTCTTTTACCGCCTCGCGTTTTGGGACGCACCACCAGGGCCAGACATCTGGTAATTCCTCTGAGAATCGACTTTGGATGGGCAGTGCTTCGGCATTCGTTCTGACATGGTGTAACAGAGGCGACGTGTAGAATTCAGGGCTGGTTTCACTCAATTTGTCATATGCTGTTGCATGACCAAGCGCCATATCAAGCGCCTCAAATGCGCCGTCTTTTTCTCCTGACAGCCACAGATAATAAGAACGCAGCATATGGAGGCAGGTAAGCCATGCGCTGCTTTTTCCGTAGAAGTGGTCTGTGTAGACGAGATCAAACATCATGATTGCATTCCCTATCATCCCGGCAGCAGTATTCGTCGGCATGTGAATGTCCGTCCGCACAATACTTTCGATTAATTCCGTGCTGCGCAGGATCATATCAAGCAGCGCTTCGCCGGATGCGGAAACCTCTTCTTTCCCGTCAAAAGCGTTAATCCGCAGCATTAATCTGGTCGCATTGATATCAGGGGCAGATTGTGCGAGAAGAAGAGCTTTTTCATGTTCGCCTGTGTTCTTATACAACTGCGATAGCTCGATCACAGCCTGCTGGCGCATCTCTCCGCTATTAAGCGAGAGCAGAAGCTTTTCGTAGAGTCTGATAGCTTCCTTCCATTCTGAGTATTCCCTGTGCCTGACAACGTCGTAGACGCTGTAGCCATCGTCTCCCTCGATGTGATGTTCGCCATGGCGTACATATCCTGCGGTGAACAGCGCTGATGCGAGCGCAAGCGTGAGCTTTTCATTTCCGGGGAACTCAATGAGGGCTTCTCTTGCAAGGGCGATGCACTCATCCATGCTGACATCTTTTCCGTTGTTCTGACGGATCATATCATTGATTTGCCTTGCTAATGTGTCAGCTTTTTTAGACCTTTCATTATCGTACCCGAACAGTTCATCAATTGAAACATTGAAATAGTTGGCGATAGAAGGTATTACTTCCATATCGGGATAGCATATCCCTTTCTCCCAGCGGGAAACCGCCTGCGCTGTGACGCCCAGTTCCTCTGCAAGCGCATCCTGCGTTCTTCCGTTACGCTGACGGAATTCTTTGATTCTCTCTCCAAGCTTGATCATAGTCTGGCTCCTTCACTGTTCATTCACCGGTGTGATTATATTGTAAAGAAGCATGATCGCAAAATCAATAATCAATCTGTTGTTTTGATTTCAACAGTTTGTTTATATCTAAGGTTTATAAATACCGCCAGTTCGGTGTCACCACCAGCTTTGTCACTGTCCCCGTCCAGGTAATCGTGCTGTCTCCCGGCGGCAGGTACTGCGGATCGCCGTCCACCTTGTCATTGAGCAGCGCGCCGCCATCCAGGCTGACGCACTCCTGCGCCTCCCAGTCCAGCACGATGCCGTTCCCGATGCCGCTCAGCACAACTGCATTGCTGTAGGTAGCCAGCGTGATCGTCCCGCTGCCGTAGACAGTGATTTTCGGCCAGGCGGGGACCGTGCCGGGATTGTGAACCTTCGTGCCGCTGGCTGTGATCGTAATATCCTCCGCAGGCGGGTACAGGCGCTTGTAGGGCTGACACTGAAACGGCACAGCGAAGCTCCTGAACCCGCGCCCACGGAGGATTTTGCTGAAATCGATCTGGTTGATGATTCTCGCGTCATAGGAGCGGTCTGGCTCGTTGCCAAACACCACGCTTCCGGAGCCCTGCAGCCATGCGCAGATGGCGTCGATGTCTGTGCCCGGTCTGACCCAGCAGGTGGCTGTTTTCAGCACAGGCTCATACACCGGCAGGTTGTTCTCGGGCAGGATCAGCACACCGTCACGACCGGGGATGGTGATCTGGCTGACCCGTTCTTTCGGGCGAGTAATGGCGGGATACTCAGAAACCATGATGCCATAGTCCTCCGAGCTGACCCCGTTCCACAGGAAATAAGGATGCGTATTAATCACCTCCGTCAGTAGCCGTATCCGCGCTGCCGCCTGCGCGTCATGGCGCTGATCTGCGCGGCAAGGGACTGGGCGTCCATGTCGTTTGCCATGACCATGTTTTCTACGTTCACGGCGGGAACCGTTTCAGGCTCCGCGTTGTTGGCCCTGACCGCGGAGATCAGGTCCCGCAGCAGGGATTCCATGTTCTCCGTCGAGCGTTCGTTCATGAAGCCAGACATGACGTCGATCATGCCAGCCTTGAGCCGTGCAGACATCTCCGCCCACAGCGTGCCCAGCGGGAGAATGGCTTCAGCGCCAGCCTCGCCGACGCCCTGAAGCCCGGCCGAGCTGCCCAGGATGGTGGGCTTGTCGAAAATGCCGCCCAGCGCGTTCCAGGAGACGGACAGCTTGGGCAGCTTGATGCCCCAGCCGATGTCGTTCCAGGTCACGTTGATCTTGGGCAGCTTGAAGGAGGGCAGTTTCCACTGGAAGTTGAACAGACCCTTGAAGTAATTGACCTTCTCCTGCAGCCAGGTCTTTGCCGATTCGATGGGACTCTTGATCACTCCCAGGACGCTGTCCCACACGCCCTTCACGCCGTTTTTGATGTTTGTCCAGCCCTGCACGATGCCGGTCTTTGCGTTAGTGATTGCCGTGGACACTGCATTGGTGATATTCCGCCAGGACGTGGAAGCGTTGGTCCTCAGCGTGTTCCAGGTGCTCTCGATGCCGGACTTGATGTTGTTCCATCCGGTGGTCGCGCCAGACTTGATATTATTCCATGTGGTGGCGAAGAACGAGGTCACGCCGTTCCACACGGATGTGGCCTTGCCGCTGATCCCGTCCCATACGCCGCCAATCCAGGTGGTGAAGCTGTTCCACACCGTTTCCGCGCCGGTCTGGATGGAAGTCCATACACCGGAAATAGTCGTTTTGATTCCGTTGAATACAGTACTGGCTGTGGTGGAGATGCCGTTCCAGATACCGCTGATCCAGGTGCTGAAACTCGTCCACGCCGTATTCGCGGCGGTGGAAATGCTTGTCCATACGCCCGAGAAGAAGGTGGTCACACCGTTCCAGACTGTGCTGGCCGTAGTACTGATGCCATTCCATACGCCGCTGATCCACTCCGTGAAGGCCGTCCACGCCGTATTCGCGGCGGTGGAAATGCTTGTCCATACGCCCGAGAAGAAGGTGGTCACACCGTTCCAGACTGTGCTGGCCGTAGTACTGATGCCATTCCATACGCCGCTGATCCACTCCGTGAAGGCCGTCCACGCCGTATTCGCGGCGGTGGAAATGCTTGTCCATACGCCCGAGAAGAAG